>Ga0302280_1001288_pt1 | contig 20841 bp, 29 predicted proteins | sample III_Fen_E1_1_FD_198771 | JGI IMG/M metagenome (GOLD analysis project Ga0302280, IMG submission 198771) | Peat permafrost microbial communities from Stordalen Mire near Abisko, Sweden - III_Fen_E1_1 | ecosystem: Environmental > Terrestrial > Soil > Wetlands > Permafrost | place: Sweden: Abisko... | reverse complement strand
ACGGGGTTTTTTTATTGTGCGCCTGGCTGGGCGCAATTACTAGAGGGTGCAAGTCCCTTACAGGCCTGATAGGAGGAACTGTTAGCCGGACGGCAAGGGTGTCCATCGCGAGGTGGAATCTGAAGGAAGCCGCAGGCAAAACGCTGGCTCGACGAACAGGAATCACATATAGGCGGCCATGCTGGGTGAGGAGTCAATTGTCTCTAAAGTCCTAAATCTATCCGGAAAGCATGGACGTAAATGTGACGGGCATAAGCGGGAAGGTAAATGCGCATTACCCGGGGAGATCTGCCTAAGAACAACGGGCAGAAGTCAGCAGAGGTCATAGTAGGCCTAGTGTTTTTTTTGACTAGGACGAAGGGCTAAACGTAAATGAAAGTTCAAAGGACTGCAACTTTGGTGAAAAGAGAGACGCCGACAACGAAGGACGTAAAGCCATCGGCTTTGGCAGGAGGTAAAGGGCGGAACCCTATAGGGACTGTTCAAAGCGCGTTAAACTCATCGGGGGAACAGGAGGCTTTAGAACTTTGGGGCGACCTGAAAATAGAAGAGGTACTAACCAGAGAGAATATGTCGCGGGCAATGAGACGAGTCAAGGAGAACAAAGGAGCCGCGGGAATAGATGGAATGGCCGTGGAGGAACTGGAAACTTACTTGAAGGCAGAGTGGCCGCGAATACGGAAAGAACTGCTGGAAGGACGGTATAAGCCGATGGCAGTGCTAAGGGTCATGATACCGAAGCCTGACGGAGGTGAAAGGCCGCTGGGAATACCGACGGTAGTAGACAGAGTCATTCAGCAGGCATTACACCAAGCCATAAGTCCGATATTCGAGAAGGATTTTTCAGAGTCAAGTTATGGCTATCGCCCTGGCAGGAGCGCACAACAGGCCGTTGAAGCAGCGCGGAAGTATGTGGCGCAAGGTCGGCGATGGGTAGTGGATATTGACTTGGAAAAGTTCTTTGACTGTGTCAATCATGACATTCTGATGGATAGAGTAGAGCGTAAAATAAAGGACGAGCGAATCACAAAGCTTATCCGACGTTATCTACAAGCAGGCATTATGGAAAACGGACTGACAACAGCTAGCACAGAGGGGACACCTCAAGGAGGCCCGCTATCACCACTGCTGTCAAACATTCTTCTGGACGACTTAGATAAAGAGTTAGAAAGAAGAGGCAGTACATTTTGCCGATATGCGGATGATTGCAATTTGTATGTACATTCGCAAAGGGCGGGAGAACGAGTAAAAGCATCCGTGACCAAGTACCTGCTAGAGACGCTTAGACTTAAAGTGAATGAAAAGAAGAGTGCCGTAGCCCGACCGTGGAAAAGGAAGTTCCTTGGGTATACCGTAACGATGGACAAAGCAACGAGGCTTCGAGCCGCGGAGCGGTCAATCAAGCGGTTTAAGGACAAACTCAAGGACATGTTCCGCGGAGGCAGAGGGTGCAATATCAGTCAATTCATCAAGGAGAAGCTAAATCCTGTAGTGCGTGGTTGGAAGAATTACTTCCGGCTCAATATGGTCAAGCGGATAGTTGAAGAATTGGACGGATGGATACGGCGTAGACTTCGGGTCATACTCTGGCGTCAGATGAAACGCACAAAGACACGAGCAAGAAGGTTGATGGAGCGCGGGCTGGAAGAACAGCGGGCGTGGATGTCAGCCGGGAATCAACGGGGAGCATGGTGGAATGCAGGGGCGTCGCATATGAATGAGGCGTACCCAATGAAATACTTCCGTGAACTTGGGTTAGTTGAACTTCAAACAGGGAACTTTTAATAACACTTTACGAACCGCCGTATACGGAACCGTACGTACGGTGGTGTGAGAGGACGGCAGGGAAGAATTTATTCGCTGCCTCCTACTCGATTTGTTAAAAGGTCCGTGCCGCGTTTACAATCCGTACCATGACCCCGGTGACCAACTTACCATTGGAATTAGGGCTAAATATGGAGACTGCTGTAAGCCTAGGCAATCTATCCCACAGTTAGCTTCCTTATAATATATCCCCTGGCAATTCAAAATAAATCTATGAAAATATGTTAAATTTATAGCCGTATATATGATTTCTATGGCTTTGTATGGCAAATATATAGGAATTTCATGTTTTATATGCCAATATATGGATTATCTATTGAAATTATGGAAGTTTCATATAAGGAATCTTCCAAATCTAAAATTTTATTTTTATGGGAAGCATTCTTTTGCTTTTTAGCTAAAATTTGTCATCATTATCTTTGGAACCAAGATTTTGGGTGTTTTTGTCATAAAAACTGTGCTAGATTGGGTTTTATGCCATTTTTATTAATAAAAAGAAATTAGGGTCAAATCCTACAAAAAATCTTTTAAATAGTCAAAAATAATTTTAAATGGACAGTTTGAGTTTCATAAGTATATATATTTCAAATAGATGTAGAAATGTATCAATTTGGTTAAAAAAATGCGTATATGGGCATCTTGGAGCAAAACTAGGGCGTCTGGTCAGGGTGCATTAGGTTTTTTAGACTTCTTTAGGTATTATATTTTTCAACTATAGAATTCCGTTAATTCTTTATGTATCATGTTTTTTAACTGCACTTTCTATAGCTGTTTTAATTAAAGTACAAAATTCTAAAAGAATACTTGACAAATTAAATTATTAGATGTACATTATGTTATACAATGTACAATATTAAAGGAATCCTTGATGAACGAAGAATCAGCCAGAACATATAAGCCAGCAGAAGTTGCCAGAAGACTTAGTGATAGGTATGCTCATAAAGTAACTGCCTCTGTTATTAGGAAATGGGATAATCTTGTTCTACATGTAGTTAAATCCAGGACCGAAAGAGGTAGAGGTGAGAATAGGGGTTATTCTGAAAGGGATATCGAGATATTTAATCTGATAGCAATATTAAGGAATTTAGGTTATACCCTTCAAGATACTAAAGATGTTTTGGAGGTTATCTTTGGAGATGGCAATTATAGTGAGACTGATACTTTGGATGAAATAAGGGATTTAGGTGATAAAAATGACGTTGTGGTAGAAGTTATGAACCGAATGGCTAGACAAGAGCAGGGATTTGTTTTAGCAAAACATCTTCTTAGGGGGACTGTTAGTGAGCAATTTGGTGCTCGTTTAGACGGGTTATTTCCAAAAATGGGTACATAGGAGGATTTTTTTTGCCCAATGACTTATACGATGTATAACACAACATATAGCATTAAACGCTGGAGATGAATAAAGGCAGGTTATTCTTATCCTGAAAATTGAAAGTGAGGGAAAAATCGTGATACAAAGACAGTAAAGCAGTAACAATAAATTAGGTTAGATAGAAATAAAATTAAGAATATAAAATTTACAGGAGGCATCAAATGAACACACAACAATTTTTAGAAACTCTTTTTCCAGATTTACGTAATGGGTATATCGAAATACGGCTACTTAACAAAGGAAAGACACCTAAAACGATATATTACTCATCAATCGCAGACCTTTTTAATGATAGGAATAACATTGCTCACCTGAATCAAGAATACAATGTTTTCTTTGGCGTCTGCCCTCGTAAAGAAAAGCGTGGGAACAAAGAGGCTGTAAACTATGTATGGAATTTATGGGCTGACCTTGATGGGAAAGACTTCGTAAATGGAAAGCCAGAGGCATTGAAACGTATTAAATCATTTTTAATTCAGCCTTCTATAGTAGTAGACAGCGGAAATGGCTATCACGTTTATTGGAGACTAAAAGAAGAGGTTGACGTAAGCACACCTGAGGGGCTTAAGAGAGTTGAAGCATATTTGAAAGCATTAGTTGTTGCTTTGAATGCAGATGCTTCGGGGGCAGAAGTGGCACGTATTTTAAGACTACCAGAAACCAACAATATAAAGAATCCAGAAGTTCCCTTAACAGCGACAGTTTTGGAGTTTAATCCAGAACGTGAATACAATCCAAGTGATTTTGATTCAATTCTGCCTATTCCTGAATCATCGGATAATGACAATAACTACAAAGGTAATCCTGCTGGGTGGATTGCTGAAGCCTTATCAAATATGAGTGAGGAGAATCATAATCGTAATACAACTCTTATAAGAATTATAGGAAAGTTAAATCGAGATGGTTGGATGCCGAATGATATGTATGAATTACTTCAACCGCTTGCTGAAAAACATTCCTACGATTTAAATGAACTGCAAAGGCAGATTGAATATGCAAGTAAAAAATATCCAAATCAGGCAAATTCGCATAATTCGCTTGTTTCGCACCCTGATGAATGGGTAACGCCTATTAATGAGGATGCGTACTATGGTATAGCTGGGGAAATAGTCAGAGCAATAGATGTTAATTCCGAAGCTGACCCAGTGGCAACACTTGTTCAGTTTTTAACATGTTTTGGTAATGTCATTGGTAAAAAGCCTCATTTTAGAGTTGGGGGTGACATTCATTCGCTAAAACTCTTTTCTATTCTAACAGGTAAAACTAGTAACGGTAGAAAAGGGGTTTCTTGGGGCGTTGTAAAAAGAATATTTAAAGTAATAGATTCAGAATGGGTTGAGGAAAAAATTACTTCAGGGTTAGCAAGTGGAGAAGGGCTGATTAACGCATTATCAGATAAGGTTATTCCTGTAGATGCTGATAAAAGACTTCTCGTAGTAGAAACAGAATTTGCTTCTATTTTTAAGGTTATGGGAAGAGAAGGAAGTATTTTGTCAAATATTATTCGTCAAGCGTGGGAAACGTCTGATTTAAATAATTTAACAAAGAATAATCCTTTAAAAGCATCAAATACACATATTTCCATTATTGGTCATATAACTTTTGATGATTTAAAGAAATATTTAAGGGACACTGAAAAGGCAAATGGTTTTGGGAACAGATTCTTATGGGTGTGTACAAAGCGTTCAAAGTGTTTACCTGTAGGAGGGAAGATTTATAACGAAGAATTTAAATTGTTAATTAGCAGATTAAAAGAGGCAGTACAAAGTGCAAATAATATTGGTGAAATAGTATTTGATGAAGAAGCAACTGAGCTTTGGAAGGAGGTTTATCCAGAAATTACTGAAGGGAAAGAAGGGATAGTGGGTAGTTTAACAGCTAGAGGAGCTCCATACGTACGGAGATTAGCCTGTATTTATGCCTTGCTTGATAATTGTTCTGCTGTACGCCCAGAACACTTAAAAGCAGGTTTGGCATTGTGGAAATATACAGAATCTTGTGTGGAATTTATTTGGGGGAAAATGTTGGGTAACCCCATAGTGGACACCATTCTTTTTGCTTTAAAAATCAAATTAGATGGATTAAGTCTCACTGAAATAAGTGAACTCTTTGGTAATCACAAGAAATCATATGAAATTAAGTCAGCCTTAGAGTTTCTTTCTCAAATTGGTAAAGCAAAGCGTCACTATATTGGGACCGGTGCCAGTATGAAAGAAGTATGGACACTTGCGAAATAAGCGAAATAGGCGAAATAGGCATTTAAATAAATTAATAAAATAGGAGGAATGTATGTCAAACAAATGTCGTGGAACACTTACAGTCTTAGGACTTGATAGGGACGTTCAAAATTTTAAAGAATTTGCCAGTAAAGATGATAGATGTTTAAGTGCGGCAAATTTTATCCCTTATCCTGAGAAATACAAAGATTTTGAGAAAGTTTATCATGAAGGCGTCCAGAAAAGGAAGAGCATTAATGAAAAGTTCAATGCAGAAGGCAATAACACCTATGAAATATATGATAGGGGTTTTGAAGTGACTCCTGAAATTATTTGTGGGTATGATGAGGGTTTAGTCTACTGGTTAAAAGAGAATTGGTATACAAATTCAGGTTTTTGTGAACCAGTGATTGAGGAAGAAGATTCCGAGTTAATTTTGTATAGATTCTATACAAAATGGGCACCAATTTTACCTGTTATCGAGAAAATGGGAGAAATGTTTAAAACGTTAACATTTGATTATATTTATCGTTATTCAAATGATGTGCAGTATCAGGGACGATTTACCATGACGAAGGGCAGTAATACTGATAATCAATGTGTAGATTTTTCAGACATGTCCATTAATCCACCACATAGAATTGGAACAATATATTGGTAAGGTCAATTATAAGGTAGTTATTAAAAAGACGGTTTAGTTAACATTCTTATGAAAGGAAAAGTATATGTCACAATTTTTTGAAGGAAGAATTGCTGTTTTCGGACCAACAAAAGAGCTTAAAGAATTTAAAGAGTTTGCTATGAAAGAAGGTCAATTCTTAAGTGAAGAGCGATTCATGCCGTATTCTGAAAAGTATAAAGATTGGGATTGCTCTGATTTCCTTGAAACAGAGATTGAGTATGAATCCGATTGGCAAATTCGCTATAAGTTTTTTACTTGGAGCAAACCAATTCTTCGTATTGTTATAAGAATGGGAGAGACGTTCCCGGCTCTAATGTTTGATTATCATTATTGGTCTCCCGAGTATGGTTTACCAGGTCATTTAATTGTTCAAAACGGAGTAGAAATTCTAAATGAATGTTTTGATGATACACCTTTAGGTGTATTTATCGGTCCAGAATACATGGAATTGGAAGACATAGAAAATTCTTAATGAAAATTAGAAAGGGGTTATCAAATGGCAACTACATGTACAGGAACTTTAATAGTAACAGGTTCAAAAGCAGACATTAGGAGTTTTAAACAATTTGCATCAGATGGATGTATTCCCTTAAGTGCTGAGTCTTTCTTGAAAGCTCCCAAGGTTGGTAGAAAGAAGTGGTGTCTAGCTAACTGGGGTTCTGAAGAAGGATTTCTTGAATCTTTAATTGAGATTGAAGAAGACCGGCAAGTTCAGTATGGGTTCACAACTAAAAGAACACCACTTGTAGCAGTGGTCAGGAGCATGTCAGAGCAATTTCAGACCTTAAGATTTCACTATAGTTATTTTGAATTAGTGAATTTTTATAATGGTTCAATAACTTTGCAAGCAGGTAAGGTCTTAGATGAAAAATTTGAATATGATTTTGCTTCCAAAAGGTTAAGGAACAGACTTCAGATTAACTGGGATAAGGCAAAGAAGGTAGTAAGGAAAAAGGTGCCAAGAGGGGTAAGTAGGTGGTTTTAGGTGAGATTTCCCCCATGAAAGTAGAATTTGAAGAATTCTGGGGAAAATTTAAGAACAGGTAACCAAATAAGAACAAAAATAGGAGGTAGTTATGAGTCAAGAAGCTGAAATGAAAATCTCAAAAAGAATGATTGAGAACAAACAGTGTGGTCATTGCAAGCAGTTGTTTCCAAGGGGTTTAGTGTCGGAAGTTCAACACACAGAAATAAGTGGTAAAAATCTAAAGATTCTATGGAAAGGTAGAAAATATGTATGTGTTTTTTGTGAGTATATATTTGAAGATTAAATCTAATAAGCAAGTAGTTTCATTATAAAGGAGTGAAAAATGATAAGAAATATCTATTCAAAAGAACTAGCAGAAAGACTAAATGTGACTATGGGAACCTTACATAAGAAGTCATTCCAAAGAAGAATTAAATTACCAGTTAGAAAAATGGGGAAAAGGATTTTTTGCATTGAATCGATGTTCAATGATTGGGTCATCAATCCTGATGGGATGAATAAAAAAGATGAGCAAGATAAAATTTAAACAAGGTGTCCGACCAGTTATTGGTATCCCTGGCAGGTGGGATATTAATTATCAAGTCGGTGGGAAGCGTCAAACTAAGCGGATTGAAGCAGACTGCTATGAGGATGCCCTTGCCTACCGACTTGCAATGAAATCCACATTACGCAAGAAGAATGATGGGGGTATCATTGAAGAACCTGTGATAACACTTAAGGAGGCATTCGGGAAAATCACTGACAAGATTGAGAATGAAATTAAGAGCGGGTACAGGAATAAGACTGCCCTTAGTGAAGTAGTGCCCCCATTTCAAAGGTTTTTCTTTGATTACCCGAAATCACTTGGGAAGAAGTGGGTAACTGTTAAGGATTTCAAACCTGATGATTTAGAGGGTTATAAGTCATATTATCGGGATGTGATTAAGAAACCATCTGGTTTGTCGTCAGAAATGAGCAAGATTAAGAGTATCCTGGCACACATGTATAATTTGAAATTAATAACTGACCTTCAATTGTTTGGTTTTAAGCAAATAAAACGTCCCAGCAAGAATGTTAGACCCTACATTGGGAATCCAGATTCTGATTTCATAAAGGTATTAAAAAAGATAAATGAAAAGTATCCAAGATTGTATGATTTTATTCTATTCTTAGCATCCACAGGTCGAAGACCAAGGGAAGTTCGAGCGTATCGCAGGCAGTACGTCGATTTAGAGCAGAATTATATAAACATCCCAGAGAATACAAAGAATAAAGTACCAAGTAAACTTCGTTTAGATGCTGATTTAAAAAAGATAGTCATTAGGGCAATGAATTTTAGTAGGAAGTTAAATTCAGAATATTTATTTTTAAATGACTATGCACGACCATTTTCAGCAAATAAACCTCAGGAACAATTTCAAAAAGCAGCAAAAGCATGTAAAATTCCGAATGCGGATAAGTGGTGCGTTTACCAGTTGAAAAAAAGATTCATCACTATCTGTAGGGCAGAGGGGATGTCGGCTGAAGCAATCTCGCAAGTAACGGGGCATAAGGATTTGAATTCCGTCCTCCAGAATTATTCGTTTCCAGATAAAGGGCAATCTGAGATGGTGTTACAAAAGGGAAGGTTGAAGATATGAAAATGTTGAAAAATGTTGATAAAAAGGTGTTTTTATATATGAATTCAAGTTCCCCTCACTCACCCCAGTTTTTCGAATAACATAAACGCCTGTAACTGAATAAGTTATAGGCGTTTCGTTTTTATCCCTTTTTTGTGGTTAGAACCTGGTATATACTTAATCCATGTTAAATCGATTAAAGAATATATTATTTAACAAGCCGATCTCGAATGAGAACTTAATTCTTCTCTCTGAAGACCTCAACGGATTTGAAAGAGAACGAGCTATCAAGCAAATGCGTGAAAAACGTGACATTGCGTTTCTTGATGCATTGCTTATCCGTGCCAATGATTGGGTTCCCCAAGTGCGCAACCTTGCTCAAGAGGTTATCCGTGAGCTGATGGTTGAGCCCAACAAAAAGGCATTCACAGAAAACATAGAGGCGATTTGGCAATTAAAGAAAAAAGGTCGATGCGACCACTCACAGCTTGTGAAGGATATTTCTAATTTTGTCTTACAGAACGTAAGCCAAGATGAATTGATTAGTAAAGTAAAATCAGGCCATAGGACATTAGCTCGCGTTGCTTATGAATTATTATCCCACAGCCTTCCCGCGAAAGATTTGGTTCAGCTTGCACTAGCATCCAAAGACATTTTAATTATTAGGAATTTGGGTTTGTATCTTAATCAATTGGAAGGTTATGAATTTGAGACAGTTTTTAAATCGACCATCGATTCTCCCAATGCGTATCTTCGATGCATTGTTCTGCAAATTGGAATAAAGAAAATACCAGATCAGGTAAAGACGTGTTGTGAAGATATATTGATTGATAACAGCGCCGACATTCGATTGGTTAGTATAAATTTCTTTAAAATTCATAACTTTGAGATTAGAAAGTTCTATTTGGATCAACTGCAAAAGCCTTCTAAGACAAAGATTAAAGCGAATACAATTTTAGGCATAGGACAAGCCGGATACGCGGATTGTGCGGATGTTATTCGACCGTATTTATCCAATTCATTTGCTACCATTCGTGAAGCAGCGTTCAGAGCTTTATACGCATTTAATCCTAAAGATTCAGATGTCCGTAAATCTGTTTTGGATAAATCTCCAAAGGTTTCCAAAACAGCACTTTTTTATATTAGAAAGAACGAAATCAAAGTTAGCTTTGAGGAGCTCACCCAATGGTTTGAAGTGGCACCAGTTCATACCATCAAAGGTTTACTTAGACTTGCACGGCAGTCGGGCAAGTGGAGCGAGTTGATTCTGATCTTAAAGTCTTTTAGGAGAGATCCAGAGGTGTACTCTTTAGCATTGAATGACTGGCTTAGAGTATTTAATCTTCACCAGCAACTTCCTACTTCTGAAGAGACCACAACGCTGCAGGGCCTTCGACAGGTTATCCTAGAAGATTTGAACAAAGATACGTTGGAGTTGTTGAGGTTTACTTTAAAACCGTTCGGTATTCTTGTCTAAGAGAGGTTCTAACGCTGTCCCGCCAGTGACCCCAGCTCTTGTAAGCTTTTGAACTTTAATGAGTTGAAAAGTTCTAGGCTGACTCGTAACCCTTCGCAATTAATTTTGCGAAGGGTTTATTTTTTATCTTGCAGAGTAGTATCATTGTGATATCATTTAATTGTGCCGAGAAAAATACGACAATTGGTGGCTGAGCTTGAAAAAGCGGGTTTTATAGATCGCGGAGGTAAGGGGAGTCACAGAAATTTTATCCATCCGAGCTGTCCTTATCCGGTTGTAATATCTGGAAAATCAGGGGATGATGCCTTGCGTTATCAGGAAAAGGCCATTACGTTGGCCCTTAAGGAGGTTAAAAAATGATCCGTAAAATATCAGACAATTATCTTAAGGTAGTGGAATGGTCGGAAGAAGATCAATGTTATGTCGGGACAGCTCCCGGTTTAATCATTGGTGGAGTTCATGGAAAGAGCCAGGATAATGTATTCAAAGAACTCTGTATTGCAGTAGAAGAGGCGGTTTCGACCCTTCGTAAAGAAGGAAAACTATTGCCTTCTGAGACTGCGGACAAACATTTTTCGGGAAAAATCGCTCTTAGAATTTCTCCGAGTTTGCATAAGAAGATTGCAATAAAAGCGCAACAAAGAGGAGAAAGCATTAATAGGTTTATCCAAGAGCAACTTGCAGGTAAGGCTAAATCGAATTAGTCAGTAAATAGTTCCAAAACTCGTCCCGTAAGCGACCCCATGATTTTGATTCATCTAAGCCTTTGTGACTGAATAAGTTACAAAGGTTTGATGCTGATTCAAGGGTCTAGTGCAACACTTCTAATCTGCTAAAATAGCAGATGAAAGGAGTTGCAGATGGCTAAGTATAAAAGACTTAATTTTATTGAACGAGAAGAAATCAGTCGAGAAGTAGCTGGGGGAACGAGTCTACGAGAAATAGCGCAAAGACTCGAAAGATCAGCCAGCACAATAACCCGCGAAATAAATCGAAGCGTAGTAAATCGCAAATTTTACAGAGCATTTTTTGCACAAGGCCGCAGCAACAAAGTCCTCCATCAACGGCATAAGAACCGCAAGCTTGATAATAATCCTGAATTGCGTAAGGTCGTGCTGCACTATTTATCCAAGAAGTGGTCACCAGAACAGATTGCCAAAAGATTGGTAATCTTGTATCCTAACGATATGAATATGCGAGTGTCCCATGAGACGATCTATTCTTATGTTTATATTTTACCGCGCGGGGAGCTAAAACGTGAACTCGCAGCGTGTTTGAGGCGAGGTCATGAGAATCGTTATAAGAATAAAGAAGATCGTCGGAAGAGTGGGGCGATTCAAGATTATTTAAGTATTGAGGAGCGTCCGGCAGAAGTAGCAGATCGGATAATACCTGGGCATTGGGAAGGCGATCTAGTAATGGGTGGTAGCCATGCTTCAGCAATTGGCACATTGGTAGAGAGAACAACTCGAATGACCTTTTTGGTTAAGTTGGAGAATAAATATGCCAGGAATGTGCGAAAAGCTTTTGCGGAAGAATTCCGTCAATTGCCTAAAGGATTAAAGAAAACATTGACCTATGACCAAGGTAATGAAATGGCAGAACATAAAATATTCACCAAAGATACAAAGATAGAAGTATATTTTGCTCATCCAAGTTCGCCTTGGGAGCGGGGGACCAATGAGAACACCAATGGACTATTACGGCAGTATTTTCCAAAAGGGACGGATCTTTCAAAGTTTAGTAAAGCTCAATTGAAAGAGGTTCAAGATGAATTAAATGACCGCCCGCGTAAGGCTTTAGGATGGCAGACGCCCCATGAAAAGTTTGCGGAACTGTTGCATTAGAAACTAGAATCTACCTGACACTGATGGGACGTTAGAACTAATTTTGTTTCTTGAAATTTTCTTTAAATATGATATATTTACATTGTACATATGGAAGATCTTAAATTTGATTGGGACAAGAGCAAGGCTTCATTAAATAAAAAGAAACATGGTATTTCTTTTGAAGAAGCTGTTACTGTTTTTTACGATGATGACGCCTTGGAATATTATGACCCTGATCATTCGGATCGTGAAGATAGATTTTTTATGGTGGGCTTAAGTTTTCGCACGAGAGTTTTGCTGGTTTCTCACTGTGTAAGAGAATCCGGTTCACTCATTAGGATTATTTCCGCTAGAAAGGCAACAAAAGAGGAAACCAAGAAATATTGGGAGGAAAAGCCATGAGAACAGAATACGATCTTTCAAAAATGAAGTTTCGTCGCAATCCTTATGCTGCTCGCTTGAAGAAGCCGGTCACTATACGTATGGGGGCGGATATTATCAATTACTTCAAAGCTATGGCTAAGGAAATGGGTATGCCTTATCAAAATTTAATCAATTTGTATTTAAGAGATTGTGTACAGGCTCATCGTAAGATCGAATGGCTCGCTAAATAGCTTCCACAATTTAGTGATCGTGAAGATATGTGGAAAAATCTTCAGATCGAAGAAATCTCGCCTAAGGCTGAAACCACCAAGTACGTTACTGCTCTAAAGGCTGTTTTTAAGAATGGCGATGTGCGTTTCAAAATTTTTGAGATAAGCCATCATCCGATATTCGATTGGTATCTTTCCAGAAATCAACTTTATGAAATGGGGTTCTTTCAGAATTTTCGGCCGATCTCAATTTAAAAGGTGGTCTTAGAGGTTAAACAGGTTCTAACGCTGCCGCGCCAGCGACCCCGCCTTGTTACAATTTCCCGATTATCTTAACGCAAGAATTTAATCCCAACCCATAGTTTACAATTTCTGAAGTTTTCTTATCCATCGCTGGCTCCTATTATACCCCGGTACAATTGATACATTTAAGCCCCCTGCCTAAAATACAAGTAAGAATAGCGGAGTCGATCGAGAGGGACGAAATATGGTTATAAAATTTGAGATTGGTCTACTGGTATTGGTCCTTACTGAAGTAGTTATGCAGATGGCCGGTTGAAGTAACAAATATAATAGGGGGCAGTAATGAATAAACAATCACAGACTAAAGAACAGCCCAAACAGACTGATCAACCAGAATATAAAGATCAGCCGTTACCCGAAACGAAATCTAAAAAAGGGCAGAGTGTGGAGATAGGCTTCAAAGAAGGAAGAACAGTAAAAAGTTTTAAAGAAATGGACATCCCTCTTAATTAACAAGGTCTCTGCCAAGGCTACAAGCTAACATTATAAGACTAAAAAGAGCTATGGAAGCTCAAGGCAGAGACTTTCAATATCTAAAACAGGAGAACGATATGGATGGTCAAATGGATAAAGTAAAGGGACGTGTTAAACAAGCCGTAGGGGATCTTACTAATAATAAGCGCCTAAAAGCTGAAGGTAAGTTAGATGAGGTTCATGGTACTATCAAAAATAATATTGATAAAGCGGCAGATACATTAAAAAAGCAGGTTTAAATTTATAAGGTGGGGTATCAATCCTAGGAGAAAAGATATGTTATACACAATTGCAGTTATTTTATTAGCCCTTTGGTTGTTAGGAATGGTTTCGTCGTACACAATGGGCGGATTTATTCATATCCTGCTTGTTATTGCCGTTATCGTTGTAATTATGCAACTCATTAGCGGTCGGAAGGTAGTTTAAGACGGAAGAAGAATAAAGAATGACAAAAGAGAGTTCAAAATTCGAGAAAATAGTCGAAAAAGCCATGCATAAATTCAAACGTGGCCAATTAAAAAATGGTAACAGCGGGAAAACTGTAAAAAATAGAAAACAGGCCATCGCCATTGGATTATCCGAAGCTCGACAAAGTGGGGAGTAATATGAAGAAAAGTCAAACAAAGCAAGAAAGAAAAAGCAGGTCATCAACACTGCAGTAGGGATTAAGAAGCTTAGGAGGTCGTATTAAATCCCGGAATCGTTGCAAAACGTAAATTAATTTAACTTTTTTCAGAAAGGATTTATATGGCATACACATTACCAAAACTTAATTACTCGTTCAATGCTCTTGAGCCGCATATTGATGCTCTGACCATGGAAATTCATTACAATAAACATCACCAAGCCTATATTGATAATCTTAATAAAGCAATTAAGGGAAACGCTGATTTAGAAAGTAAAAGTATCGAAGATTTAATATCCGATCTTAAAGCAATTCCAGAAGATATCCGTAATATCGTACGTAATAATGGAGGAGGCCATGCAAATCATTCTTTGTTTTGGACTTTGATTGGGCCCAAAGCTGGTGGAATGCCTGTGGGTGAAGTTGCGTCTGACATCAAGAAGACTTTTGGTTCATTCGATGCTTTTAAAGAAAAATTCGCACAAGCGGCTATGACACGTTTCGGATCCGGCTGGGCATGGCTTTCCGTGTCCAAAGAAGGCAAATTGGAAATTACATCCACGGCTAATCAAGACAGTCCTATTATGGAAGGCAAAACACCGCTTTTAGGGATTGATGTCTGGGAACATGCCTATTATTTGAATTATCAAAATCGTCGTGCTGATTATATTACGGCATTTTGGAATGTCGTCAATTGGAAAGAAGTTGAACGGATTTCGGAGAGCTTATCTAGTGTAAAATAGTAACGAACTAAGGAGGAATAAACATGAAAACAATGACTGACAAAAAAGAAGCTTTTAAATGTAAATCTTGTGGCGCTACATCTGAAACGTCCAAAAAATGTTGCGGAAAAGAAATGGAAAAGAAATAAGTATTTTAAGCAAAGGGAGGGGATTTTCCTCCTCCCTTTGAATATAGTAGGGTTAAGGTTGTATGAGCATGTTAACAATATTTGGGTTATTTTCACTTACATCAGGGTTAATTTTTTATGCTTTTGAATATCGCAGTCATTGGTTTATTTTAGCGTTCGCTTTATCTTGTATTTTAGGATCAATTTATGGTTTTCTTCAGGGAGCTTGGCCATTTGGACTTATTGAAGTAGCTTGGTCAGTTATTGCAGTTAGTCGATGGTGGTTTGCTCGATTATGATCAGTGTGGTTATCTTGATTGTACTTGAACTAAGGACTAAGTATTTTACCCTGCCAACGGTGATAGCCACTGGTTTTGACCAGAGTAAGCGATAGTTGCCGAAAGACAGGGGTCTCAAATTTTGTTAATCAAAACAGGAGGATTATATGAAAAAATTATTATTATTTATGTTAGTTGGGTTATCTTTTTCATCTTCATTAATGGGTTGTAATGCGGTTCATGGCGCAGGCCAAGATGTAGCAAATACAGGCCACAATATTGAACATGCCGCAAATTAGAAACGAAGTATATAAAATAATCATTTTAGCGTTACTTGATCACGAAAGAGGAAAAAATGTTTAAGAATATCTTAAGATTCAGTTTAGCTATGGGCATTATTATAGGACTAACAATGTTGAGTTTTGGTACAATCGCGCGAGCGGATGGCGACAGGGGAGAAAAAAGTCGGCACGGACATTACCAACACCGTCACCACGATGGAAGATGGTATGAGCACGGTGAAGTTGTCGTTCACAGGGCCCCGAGTATCCAGGTGAACCTTTAATAGATCTCATGGGTCTTAAGAATTTCCGCGAACTATTAACTGAAAATGATGTTGGTCATAAAAGAAGAATTTCTTAAGTTGTATCCTCAAAAAAAGGTTGGAAAGTGATTCCTGAATTATCTTCCTGAGTTAATTTCCTTTCGACCATCTTTTATTATACCCCAGTACAATTGATACATTTTTCCTCACCCCTATTATTAGCTTATCTCATATTTAACAATGTCGCCCTAGTAAGAAGTTAACAATATACAGTCGTCGAAGGAGATGAAAATGAAAAATTCAACTGTTCAAAAGAGTCATCACTCAACACAAACATTGCACAATAAAATCAACGGGAATGGTTCGGTGTTTTCCAAAACATCAATAGGATTAGCTATGGATAAGTATGAAAAATCTGAAAAAGATTTAGAGGATGCTCATGCGTTGGCAATTCTTAAAGATAATTCAAGATCAAATCCAACGGGGACAGATGATGATTTGGCTATAGATATTCAAGATGCAATAGGTAGGGACGCATCGTTATCCCTTGTAGTTGATAATATTTCGGTCACCGTTGAAGGAGAAATCGTGACTTTAGAAGGGAAAGTATATAGGGAAGAGGAAAAAATGACGGCGGGTGATATTGCAACGTCTTTTGCAGGAGAGGATTTTGTGAATAATTATTTGAACGTTGCTGATAGTGCAAATTAAAAGTATTAAATAGGTCAGAAGAATTCGATTTATACCCGGGTACAATTGAATGCTTTTTTAAATGCTTTCATAATATCAAGATGTTAATGAATAGTTAATCTGGGGGTAACAATGAACAAACAGATGCAGTCTAAGCAAGATAAATCATTAAGTCCAACAATCGTGATAGCTACCAATATAAGACAATAAAGAAGCTACGATTGGTAAAGGTTAATTATATGGATGTTTAAAAAGGAATCTATGGTCATTAAAACTTCAAAAGTTCTTGTTTCAAGCAATGAGAATTCTTTATGTGAATGTGCCTGTATCTGCGGCAAGGGTAAGTTTAAGGTGTCGTACAGGACTTTTGATAAAGGCCGGGAGGGGATCGAGCATTTTTGGGAGATTGACTGTACTCATTGTCGAGGACTTTATGATATTGAACAGAGAGGTAATTTGATTGGTGTTGTTAAAAAATCCGATGAAATGCTTTGGGAACATGAGGTCAAGGAAATGGGGAGGGTGAAATCAAAGAAATTATTTCACAAGCCAAAATTCATCAGAATAATTTATGAAATTAAGAATGCTAATCATCATAAATGAACGAATGATCAATCAACCAGGTAGATGAATATGAAAACAATGACTGCAAAGAAATGTTGTGGATCAGACATGGAAAAAAGTAAATAGAAAATAGGGGCCAGTATTCTTAAAGGATATTTTAAGGATGTCTCTCCTGGTCACCTCTCTTCAACAGCAATATATTAATAGGCATAGGGGAAACCCTGGCCCGCTTAATCGGCCTATCGAATCAACAAAGGAACTTTTGACGGAACGTGAAATACAAGATTTTAAACATGTTAGCATAGAGGCAATCGTCGGTTCTCCAGAAAGAGTTAAAAATGCAATTACAGCTTTTATTAAGAAGACTGGTGTAAAGAAACTAAGAATCCACCCTTTTGTGATGGCAGCCACGGCAAATAGAAAAAGAGATGTATTGTGATAAATCGAAGTAAAGATCTCGTTAAAAGGCTTCTATGTTAAATACATTCAAGATGTTAATAATCATATTTTTCTTTACTCTTTTGATGCCTTTTGGGGTAACGCAATCTTCTGCATATGGCCATGGGGGCAGCGGGTATCATGGAGGAGGTGGTGGATATCATGGATATGGAGGTAGAGGATATGGCAATTTCGGATTAGGATTTAGTTATTCACCATATTACGATAATTTAGGTTATTATTATCCCTATTATCCATCTTATTATGAGACGGGAGTACTTATGTCTTCACCTGTTGTAGTAACCTCAGATGTTATAGTACAACCTTCAACAAATGTCACAACTGCATCGATATATCCAACGTCAGAAATAAGCCCTGCTCAAATTACTCCAACAGCCATGGATGATGATATTACACTTAATATTCCTAATGCGACGGGCGGATATTCAGCTGTATTGATCAAAAAGTCAGGAAAAGGGTTTATTGGTCCTCAGGGAGAATTTTATCCTGAATTTCCAAAGGTTTCAGTATTAAAAGTCCTTTACGGAAAGTAAATAAAATATTTAAACCGCCAGTCTCTTGAAGTAAATCTTCCTATTATACCCCGGTACAATTGTTTCATTTTAGTCCATCCCTAGAATGCCATTTATGAAGCTTGAGAATTTAATGCTCAATGATAAAGATGAAATCTTCAAAGTTGTAAGAGACAGAAAACAGGCTATTGCTATTGCTTTATCAGAAGCTCGACAGAATGGAGAGTAATATGAAAAAACAAGGGAAGCAAGAAAGAAAAAGTAAGCCATCAACACATCAGCAAGGATTACGTGGCTTAGGGGGACGTATTAAAGCCCGGAATCGTCCGGAAGAAAGAAAAATAGATATTAAGTAAGTTAAGGTCTAATTTCTAATAAAACATAAAGGTAACGACACTTTTCTTGTATCAAGTTTATTATTTTGTTAGTAGAGAAAGAGGCAAAAATGGCGAGGATAGCAGTCTTAATTGACAATAAGTTTGAGGACTCAGAGTATAAGAAACCGGCTATGGCTTATAAGAAAGCAAAACACGAGCTTGTGATCATTGGGGTTAAAAAAGGGATTGTTATAGGAGAAAAGGCGGGTTTGAAGGTTAAGGTCGAACGTGCTGTGAGGGATGTGTCTGTTGATTATTTCGATGCGCTTTTTATACCCGGCGGGTATTCTCCGGACCAGCTGAGAAGCCATGATGAGGTGGTCACCTTCGTGAAACAATTTGCAGCGACAGGTAAGCCAATTTTTTTCATTTGCCATGGGGTTCAATTACTTATTACAGCTGATATTTTAAAAGGACGCAAGGTTACTGGCTGGAAGTCTCTTATTCAGGATATAAAAAATGCCGGGGCAGATTATATTGATGCTGATGTGGTAGAAGACAAGAATTTAATTTCAAGCCGTTGCCCTGCAGATATACCGGCATTTATAAAAGCTACATTAGCTAAACTTGTCAATTTAGGTCAACAAAAATAAATTAGGAGATAACTTATATGTCTAATGCCATTGGAATAGATTTAGGAACGTCGAACTCAGCTGCTGCAGTTATGGAAGGCGGTCGCCCGGTTATTATACCATCTGCAGAAGGCGCGGGGGTATCCTCAGGAAAAGCTTTCCCTTCATTTGTGGCATTTACTAAGGACGGACAACGTTTGGTCGGTGAGCCGGCCCGTCGTCAGGCACCAATTAATTCTGAAGGCACTATTTACGCAGCTAAACGCAAGATGGGAACTGATTTTAAATTTAAAGCGATGGGACAAGAATTCACACCGCAACAAATTAGCGCTTTTATCTTACAAAAGATTAAGGCTGATGCAGAAAAATATCTCGGTGAAACGATTGATTCGGCGGTCATTACAGTGCCAGCTTATTTCAATGATAATCAGCGTCAGGCCACTAAGGATGCGGGTGAAATTGCGGGCTTAAAAGTTTTACGTATTATCAATGAGCCGACGGCGGCCTGTTTAGCTTACGGGATCGATAAAGTGGGCAAAGAACAAAAGATCATGGTTTTTGACCTTGGCGGAGGTACGCTTGACGTTACAATTCTTGAAATGGGTTGGGACAAAGAACAAAAAGCCAGTACATTTGAAGTTTTATCCACCTGTGGTGAAAATCAACTAGGTGGTACCGACATGGATAATGTACTGATAGATTATATCATCAATGAATTTAAGAAAGAATCAGGCATAGATCTTAAAAATGACAAAATGGCTTTTCAGCGTCTGCGTGAAGCTGCGGAAAAAGCGAAGGTTGAACTTTCAAGTACCATTTCGACAGACATCAATTTGCCGTTTGTTACCGCTGATGCTAATGGCCCCAAGCATTTGACCTTGACCATTGATCGTGCAAAATTGGAGAGTTTAGTTGCTCCCATTATTGAACGTTGCCGGGTACCGATACGCCAGGCCATCAAGGATGCGAGTACTAAACAAGGATCTGATATCAAGATAGACCGCGTCATATTGGTGGGTGGACCGACACGTATGCCTATCGTTCAACAATTCTTGGAGAAAGAAGTTGGTCAAAAGATTGAACGGGGAGTTGATCCCATGGAATGTGTGGCCTTAGGGGCTGCCATTCAGGCAGGTATTATTAGCGGAGACGCTAAAGAAATCCTGTTGTTAGATGTGACGCCATTGTCGTTAGGTATCGAAACAATGGGCGGAGTTTTTACAAAATTGATAGATCGAAATACCACTATCCCCACCAAAAAGAGTCAGATTTTTTCAACTGCCGATGAAAATCAATCAGCTGTAACAATCCGAGTTTTGCAAGGCGAACGCCAGATGGTTGATGACAATATTGAATTAGGCCGTTTCGATCTTGTAGGAATCCCGCCTGCACCTCGCGGTAAGCCACAGATTGAAGTTACATTTGACATTGACACGAATGGCATTGTCCATGTGACGGCTAAAGATATGGGTACAGGCAAGGAACAGTCGATTAAGATTACCGCTCCAACAAAACTATCTAGTGAAGATATAGAACGGATGGTCAATCAAGCGGAAAAATATGCAGAAGAAGATAAAAAGAAGAAGGAAGAAGTAGAATTAGCAAACCAGGCCAACACGCTTGTTTATTCAACTGAAAGCTCACTTAAGGCATATGGAGATAAAATTTCCAATACGGATCGTGGGAATATCGAACAGGAACTGAATAGTCTTAAAGCAGCTATTAAAGGCAAGGATGCTGATAGGATCAAGCGTGGTATGGAATCATTGGAGAAAATGGCGCAGAAGTTAGCTGAAGAAGCCTATAAGGCAACAGCCCCAAAACAGCAAGGTGCCTCTGAAGAACCTTCTGACTTTGTTAATCCTGCGAATCAGGAAAAGAAGAAGGATAATAAAGACGATATCATTGATGCTGATTTTACAGCAGTAAATTCTGGTTTTCCTAATGATGTTCCTAGGAAATAAATAGTTATAAAATTATAAAGACAGGAACAAATTAATGAAATGCCCAA
>Ga0302280_1001287_pt1 | contig 20852 bp, 19 predicted proteins | sample III_Fen_E1_1_FD_198771 | JGI IMG/M metagenome (GOLD analysis project Ga0302280, IMG submission 198771) | Peat permafrost microbial communities from Stordalen Mire near Abisko, Sweden - III_Fen_E1_1 | ecosystem: Environmental > Terrestrial > Soil > Wetlands > Permafrost | place: Sweden: Abisko... | reverse complement strand
GTAGTAGTTATAGTGTTGGTTTTCTGTCCACAAACTGGAAACCAGTTTAAAAAATTTTTTTTCAAAACACGCCATATTTTCTCCAAAATTTAACTAAGACTTCCTAAAAATTTCATATCTCTTTTGCTTCTATTAAAAAAGAGTTTTTAAAGATGAAATCAACTCTTTGTGATTTCATATCAATGCAGGGGGTATTTTAAAACATTGTGACAACACTTCGCGAACAGTTAGGTAAGAGGCTTAGCGTTGCAAGATAAACGTATGGTTATATTTGAGGTGAAGTTACCCTTGGCTCATCCCTTTACTTTACCTAACTGTTCGCGAAAATTCTTACTTCCTCTTACTGCAGGGGGCAAGCCCCCTCGCGCTCCCCCTTTACAAATGGGGGTTCCCCCTACAACATTACATGGTTTTTTATAAAACCATTTGCAAATGGGGGTGGCATAGCCCCTACATTAAAGGTCAAATTTATGCCATTCTTCCTCAAGCTGTTTCACTTTTTTATCTAAATCGATAAGCTTTATTTTAATATCATCTTTATAGTGTTCATAAAGGTTGAGATTCGACATAAAAACGACTCTATTAACAAGGTCATTGTTATAATTTCTTTTTGATTCGGAATTACCCATTGTTTTCATCGAAAATTTATCATAATACCAAGCCTGTAATTTGTTTAACTTATATCCATTTCTTTGGGTATGATTAAAAGGACAATCTTCAATGCTGACAGGTTTTATTTTTTCCATAGAATAAGTAGACATTTATTTTGTAAAAAATAAAATTTTTTTATTTTATTTTTATAATATAAATGAAAAAATACTTTCTATCAGTAGGAGCTATTTTTAAGAATGAAGCAATGATTATGAGGGAATGGTTAGACCACTACATTAAACATGGTGTAGATCATTTTTATTTAATTGACGATGAGTCAACAGACAACTATAAAAATATACTTAAAGATTATGAGGGTTTGATAACCTTATTTCATCCTCATTTTCCACGAGGGTTAAATAGACAGTCTTTGATATATGAGAAATGTTTTACTCCAATTTTACATGAAACAGACTGGTTAGCAGTCTTGGATTTAGACGAGTATTTATACAGTCCAAATGTCATAAATTTAAAGGAAGTTTTCAAATACTATGGTTGGGTTCCAAAAATAATTGTAAACTGGGTTTGGTTTGGTAATAATGGTATTGACTTACAACCTAAAAGTATCGTCCAATCTTTTACAAAACGAGGAGAATACGATGTAAAACGAATAAGTAATTGTAAAGATGGAAGAATTCTTAATGATACCAAAGGTAGAAAATATATAATTAATACGTCTTTTACTGTGAAAGATTGGCCAATTCATAGTAGTGAAGGAACAAATCTTTCTTGGGAATTTTCAGGAGAATGGCCTATATTACTAATTAATCATTATCCTATAATGTCAAAGGAATATTTTTTCAATTATAAGTGCATGAGAGAACCATGTGCTAACGACTACAATTTGGCTAATAAAGATATACAATATTTTATTGATTGGGATATAAATGATGTTGAAGATTTGCGACTAGCAAATCAAAATATAAGCGACTGAGGCGCGGTTAACGTCTACGATGTCTTCGACGAGGTGCTTTACGTTTATACTGGTTACTTGCTCTTCTACTTGCTACCGCAAGACTTACTCCATCCTTCTTAATAATTTTGCCGACTAATTTAGCGAACTTATTAACTTTCTTCATAATTTATTTATAGAAATATTTTTTATTTTGTTTAATAAAATGCTATTAAAACTATTTGTAATCTTCCATGAGAAATTATATAAGGAACACTACGAAATAGACGAAAGATATAAGAAATATATAACTTTTTATGGGACAAATGAAAACTATATTAAGACAATTCCAGATGAGTTAAAGGATATGGATTTTGTTTATGAATATGAGTTACCACATTATGACCCGAGACTTCAGAAACTTGGATATATGGATAATAGTTTATTTTATCATGTTGCATATAATGCATCATTAACAAAAGATGTAAAATGGATAGGTGTTTTACAGTATGATATGAAATTGACTAATGAATTTTTCGAGGAATTATTATTTAACATATCAGACTGTATACCAAAAATTATAGGTTTCAATGAAGCAAAATGGAAGGAGCATAACTATGTAAAATATTTTGAAATGTATAAAGTATATGCAGACTTAAGATTATATCTTGGAAACACTAAGTTACTTCATGAGGAATCTAGTGTTGAAAAATCATGTATATTATGTAATGCGTTTTGTGTGCCAAAAGATATTTTTAATCAATATTGCTTATGGTTCATTAGTGTTAGACATGAGATAAAAAGTGAAATTTACAGACATGGAAATACATATGCATCAGTTTTAGAAAGATTATCCACGATGTTTCTAGGTTTATATCCAGATATAGAAACTATTTTTATGTATGAAAGAATACATAATAGTGTAAAGCCTGTTTGTCCTTATGCTCCCTATTATAAATAAGATTTTAATATTAACAAAATATTAAAAGGTGATTTACTGAATAAATCTTACGCCATATCTATCAACTCGGAGACGACGTTGAACAAGATAAAAAATATAATGATTTAAACTGAGTGAGACAGAGTTATTTGTATTCATAGTATAATTCCATACCCACTGACCAGTCAAAGGTTCACCAGCTTCTATTGTAGGGTCCTTTGCAAGTTGAACTAGTGGAATATCTGTATAATTTGTAGTTAATACATAACGATTAGCAAAAGCAATGTTATTATCCAAAATGGAACCAACTAAATTATTCTTTTGGAATAAGTAGAACTCATTATCGGCAACATAACTAATACTATTTTGTGTATCGTTATTAAAACCATTAGTTGTTGTGGTATAATTTCCAAACTGTGTAATTGTATGACTCTTACAAGTATAACTCGTTTCAGTGTTATTAATTGGAACATCCCAAACAGCTAACACACGGTCTGCAGTTCCCTGAGTAAGGGTTAAAGGGACACTATGAGTTGCAGAGTTTGTAATTGTGACTTTATTGTTTAAAATTATTGGTAAATTAAATTCTAAGCCTTCGTTAAGAATCATGTTTTTAACTGTATTAGCTGTATCAGCATCACTTTCAATACACGCGTAATAGAATAAATTACTAATTGTTGGAACTGCAGTTGAAGCAGAAGCTCCAGAAGAAGGATTAGTAAGACTAGTTCCATACCATGTCCATCTGTTAACAGCATCAAATTGAAGGTCAACCTGTTGTAATTCATCACGCATCCAAGTTGCTCTATCCCATGAACCATAAGTGCATTTGAACATGCTAACAGGTAGACGAACAGATACATAACAATTAGCTCCAGTTCCAGTCATTGATTGACGATATACAATAGTTGCTCCATCATATGCGCTTCCAATATCAACAGAATTAGTTGGTGTAAAAGTGCCAACAGGTCCAGTTGCGTTAAACATAACAGGTGTGTAGTTTGTAGCAGTATTAGACCTCGATAATTCCTCAATTGTTTGGGTTTGGGCATCTGCTAATGAACTTTCACTAAAAGCTCCAACAGAACCTGTCATACCATTTCCATTTGGAGGAATAGGTTTGCTACGTAGTTCAGGATAACTTGTGCAAACAGTTCCAACACCTTCACAGAAAACACCTGCATTAGTTAAATTTAGTAATTGAATATTACTTCCAACACTTGTAAAGATAACAGAAGATAACATTGAACCTAAGTGACCTGCTGTAAAGTTATAGCTACTAGCTTGACCAGGAAATGTTAAATCCATTTGAACATAATCTTTAGAGCGATGATATACATTCAATCCTGGAAGTTGAAAAGTCACAGGACCGATAGGACTAGAGCTGTTTAAAACAGGAGGATTAGTTGTAATACAACTGATTTTACTATAATATGGTTTGCTCCCTGCATAACGTTTAGTTCCATAATGTAGTTTATTATTTACTACGTCATGTTTAGGATGACTCTTTTTTACTTCTGACATATTTATTCATAAACAATATTAAAAAATTTTAAAAAAATTGTTGTGGCAGAGAATCTGAAATTGTTTTTCTAATATTGTGTAATCTTTCCAACTGACGAATAGCCAATTCTTGACGATGAATTTCTGAAGTATCATTCTTTTGAAAAAAGTAAAGAGACATTCTGATTGATAAACCATGACTATTTAAAACATTTGAAAGAAAGTCATTACATGTAAAGTTAAATGTATTGCTTGTCTTATTAGCTAAAGGTTTACTATAAACATCAACATTTGGATTTATCCACTGAATGTATGAATTATCAGGAACAGCTGAATATATTTCTTGAAGGACAGTATCAGTTGAACCACATATATTTGATTTTATAAAAACAGAACTAACAGGAGATAGAGAAATGCAGTTAACAGATGTTAATGAATTTGCAACAAATGTGTTAGTTGAATTAGACTCAAAACCAAGTTGAATGAAACATTGAGTTGCAAACAGGAAAGAAGGTTGAACACCACCATTTCCAGAAACGCTAAAATAAAGAAGACCTGTATCGGGACCAGTTATCGAAGATTTTGACACCGTGTATGTAAAACCACCAGGTGAACTTGAAGTTAGAATACTACTTAGAGTGCTACATAGGGTAAATATTGTATAATTTCCAATTGTGACTAAAATAGTAGTTGAATTACTACCTTCTTTTAATGTAAAAGAATTTTGTCCAACATCAAAATTATACCAAGATTTAGGTATTTGACAAGCAAGAACAGCTACATGTGTAAAATTATTGTTAACCGGAATATCTAAAGTATAACTAAAATTTGTGTCTGAAATGCTACCTGTATTTGAATAATAACTATCGATATATGAAATGTGATCTGAACCATGATAGATTGACATTTATATAAATAAATATTAAAAATATTGTTAATAAAAATAAAAAATATTGTTAGTAATAAATGTCAGAAGAAGAAGATTTTCAAGATAGCGGAAGTGAGGTTGAAATTGAGTTGGAGGAGGAACCAGTCGAAGTTAAGCCTAAAGTCAAGGCTGAAAAGAAACCAAAAACTCCAAAGGAGCCAAAACAAGTAAAAGAAAAAGCAGTTAGATTAACTAAAGCAGGAAAGCCTGATAAAAGGGCTGTAACAAGTAGTCAAAATCTAAAAAAGGCTCAAATAATAGCTAAACAACTAATAGCAAAAGCAAAAGCTGTTGAATATGAGTCATCAAGTGAAGATGAATATGAAGTAGTAAGAAGAAAACAACCTACTCAGGAAAAAAGCCAAAAATCTAATAACGATTTTGAAAATTATGAAAGGAGACTAAAAGAGCTAGAAGAAGAAAATAAGAAGCTGAAAACATCTTCAAATAATAACTTTGATAGTTTAATGAACATAGCGCTTCAAAGTTCAAATATACTTACGAATCCTAATAGAAAGATTTTATATCAACTGTAAGGAGACGTTTATAAAAAGCGTAAAAATAATATTGGTAGTAAATAAAATGAAAGAGAGAAAAGTGATTAAGAACTGGACTGTAAAACCAGTCGTAAGTGATAAAAAAGACCCAAACAAGATACTTGGAGGTGACCTTTTCACTTTGTCCGCAAATATTTTCATTTCAAGTAAGAAGCGTGCCGGTAAGTCAACTGTAGTATATAACATCGCAAAGCGTGTATCGAATAAGTTTACAAATGTAGTCATTATTAGTCCTTCTTATAGAAAAGATGGAACATATATTGAACTTATTAAAGAATTGAAAAAGAAGGGTTGTGAAGTCAGTTGTTTTCCAAGTTTTATTGCAACAGATGGTAGCAATATTTTATCAGAACTTGTTAATCAGTTAGAGGAGGGTGAAGATGGAGAAAAAAAAGAATCGCAGACTTCGTCTGAACACGCGGAGCTTGAAGAAGAACCTGAAAAAGTTGAGGAGATAAAAGATATTAACGGTTTCGGAATACCTCCTTTTAGAAAAGTTCCTATAATATCTTATAACTTTAATGAAAATCCTGCTGAAGATGTTCAAGTAGGAAAAGGTGATAACGACATTAAAGAGAAGAAGGTTAAAAAGAAAAAACCTAAAAAGTATAAAGGTAAACAAGCATGTAAATGGTTAGTAATATTAGATGATTTATCAAACTTGATGAGAAGTAAAGAACTAGTTAATTTAGCTCATATTATTTATCATCATGATATGAAGTTAGTTTGTGTTTCACATTTTATTACTGACGTCTTGCCTGCATATCGTAGTTCAATTGATTATGGTATAATTCTAAAGGGTTTTCAAGATGAAAGATTAGAAATGCTTTTTAAAGCTTTGAACCTAAGTAACATAACCTTTGATGAGTTTGTTAAAATATATAAATGGGCTACTAAAGAAAAATATCAATTTTTATTTATCGATGTGTTGAAAGAACTTTATCGTAAAAATTTTGATACCGAATTAACTTTAGAATAAATAAAATCTTTTCTATTAATAAAATGAAGAGAAAAGCTAGAGGACACCGCCGACGCGGTCAGAGAGGTGCAGGTTTTTTCGATGATGTTAAGAATTTTGTGAAGAAACATAGAATTCTAAGCTCACTTGGAGACTTTGCAACTCCTATTATTTCAGCATATAATCCAGTATATGGGTCATTAGCACAGCATGGAACCGATTTTTTACGACAACAAGGTTATGGTAGACATATTCGTAAACCAAGACCTATTGTAATTTTGTAGGTGGAAAAACCCACTTACGCTCCCCATTTGCAAATTATATATAACTTGTATATAATTTATTATTATTTTTATTAGGGGGGTCGTAGGGGGGCTTTTCACGCAGAGCGTGAGGGCTTACGCCCGATGCCCCCTACCTTACAACAGGTTTTCTGACTCTTTTTCCTTCAACTAAAGTTTGTTTGACATCATGCTTTGGAACATATGTTTCGATATCTTGGTCAGAGTATGTAACTTTTTTCTCACGAGTTGCTCGTGGTTTACCAGTCTTTTCAACGAATCCAGCGCTTGGATATAAAATTCTTTTTGGATTATTTCCCAAATCTGTTGGTAAGGTCAACTTGAAATGTTCTGGAGAATAGTTAAATAAACCACGAACAAGACCCCAATTTTCACGAATAGCTTCATTTAGATAATCACGAAGTTGACTCTTTCTTAGTTTAAAATATTCACCACGATTTGGTCGATGGTCATAAGTAGCATCTTTATAATGATAAAATTTCAACATTTTGTGAATAAATTTTTCAAGTTCAATTGCAGATTCAGCATTTTTTGTTGTAATTACGCTAAAAGTGAAAAAAGAACGAACGGCGAATGTATGATACCCATCTATTCTGTCATATAGATTCTTTTTTGCCAAACCAATTTTGACAATTATGCGCGAAGTATTTTTAACTCCTGGTGAACTGATACCTGATATAATGTAGATACCAGGTCTCCTGCGTAGGTCGGGTGGATATCCATATAACATCTTTATATAATTAAATTTTTTAATTTTTTATTATATTTGTTATAATTGGAGTAATGACTAAAGGATTTTCCTTTTATCATGAAACAAATTATGATTTTCTTTCTGCCGGAGGTTTTTGTTTTTTGTGATGTTTGCCATTTGTTTTTTTTTATTTTTGTTTCTTGTTTATCGTTTGTTTTTTTATATTGATAATATAAAAAAGATTAAATGAAACTCTTAAATTTTTCTATTTCTTTTTCTCCTTTTTCCTCATTATTTATCTTATGAAAGAATGAAGCATTTTTATATGGAACATTTGAGATACGCTTCGTTAAGAAGTCTATAGCAAACCATCCACAATTACTTGAATCGCTTGCTTGTGATTTAGCCATATTATTTTTTATTTTGAAATAACATTCATCATGCATAGCTTTTATGATAGGTTGAATTTGTTTCAGGAATGACTTCGGAATTTGACTAACAAGTGGGTCGAATCTTTCAACTGAACATTCTGGTCTAGAAATAAAAACACTTATCCAATGTTGACCTGGCTGGTTATGCTTTGAAGTATTGTATACAAAACTAAAGGTCTGAGTGTCCTTGTTAACCATCTTTGCTAATTCTTTAATTCTATCACTTGCAACAACTGGAACGTATCTTCCTGTTAATTCTTTAATGTCATCTTGAATTTCAGAACCATAAAGACCGTCATCTTCAGAATCACTATCATCACCTTTTGCACCATGTCCTTTTAGATCTTCTTCGATAATTCTATCAAATTCTTTTGGACTAAAACTATTTACAAAACCTGATTCATTAATATATTTTCTAATTCGAACTTCACTATCTTTTTTAAGATTAGCTTTTTTAATTGGATACTCATTTTTGAAGTTTTTATCTATCAGTTGATAAAGTAATCTCAATCTATTAAGACTAATATTGTCCAAATTATATTTAGGTTTATATTCAAGTGTAGGGTTTCTTCCCACAGAACTTCCTCTAACTATTGGTTGAGTTCTTGATTGACTTCTTGTCAATCTTTCAAATAAGTTTCTTGTATGTGAACTAGGACTTCTACTTTCAGTGGTTTGTTCAACAGGTGTTTTTACTTCTTCAACAACAGGTGGTTTACTACCTTTTATTTCACTTAATCTTTCGGCTGGTATATCATCCAATTCAATAATTTCAGGTTCATGTCCATCTTTATTATCAACATGTTGAACTTCAGGTAGATATTTTAACATTGATAAATATATTTTATGAACTGGTGAATCTTCAATCAATCTTTGTATCTTAGAATAGTCTGTTTTATCTTCTTGTGGATATGGAACCATACTTGGATAAATAGGTCTACTAAAAACTAATGGTGAAGTTGAAGCATGATACATTGGTTGAGCACTTACAGCTTCTTTTAAAGGTTTTGTAATAGTTTTTGGAAGTTTTGGTTTATCTTTTCTCTTTCTTGGTTTATATCCAAGATGATTATTGATAACTACTTTTACAAGCTGTTTATCACTTAGATTATCAGGATTACTAATATAAATAGGTTTACCTCTTTCTTTCTTAAAATGTTTCTTTTTCTTTTCGTTAAATAAAACTCTATAAGGTCTTAGTTTAAAATCAGCCTTTTTGTAGGGAGGTCTTTTAGGTCTCTTAGGTTTCTTTACATATTTACTTTTTTTAACAGGCATTATCTCTGGGTCTAAAACATGTTCAGCGCCAAATGCACGTCTAATCTCACTCATTTTTATTAAGAAAAAGATAATTTTTAAATTTTTATATTTTTTTATTTTTGTATAATAAATGAGTTATAGTTATTCAACAGCTAATTATCCAGCTATAGGTTCTAAACCACGAGATTTAAATGTAACTGATACAAAGGAGGAAAAGTTAAAAAAATATTATACAAAAATTGAAATGGACCAAATTATAGAATCTGTCAAATCAGATTATAAAACAAAGTCAGAATTACCAAACCTTGAAAAGTTTTCAACTAAAGTTATAAATGTTACTTGGACTTCAACAACTAGTCCTAATAGTTCTATAAATAATTTTAGTTGTCATTATCCTGTAAAAAAGATAAGAGTTAGACAAATTATATGTAACTCAGGTGATAATACAACAGGTGGTTATTTTATTTTATTTGGTGATTTGATGGAAGGAAAAGTTATTGGAAGTTTTTTTATAAATCAAGCCTACCCTGCTAGTAATATTGACCAAGGAATAGTTCACATATTCAAAGAACCAAGACAATTCATAAACTCAACACTAAATTTTAATTTACAAACTCCAAGTGGAGTCCCAGCAACACTTAATTCTGGTGATACATATAATATAGCTATTATTGCTGAACTTTACGGATAGATTTTTTATAAAAAAATATTTTTTTTTCTTTTTTTTATCTTTTTGATAATAAAAATGTCAAAAGAACACAAATTAGAACATAAATTAGTAGCAATTAATGTTAAACTATTTAAGAAATGTGATGAGATTAGAAGTCATCCTATATTTCAACTATCACAATTTCATGATTATTTAGGGATGCTCTATAGTATTAAAGATGCTCACAGAAATTACCTAAAAATGTTAGGTTATCCTGATGAAAACATGAATATTTTGAAACAATTGGATATGTGTTTAGAACACTTAGCTAATATTAATTTGGAACTATTAAATGATTATGGAACAGTCACAAATAACGATATTAGAGATTATCTTGAAAAAAATTCTTAAAAATAAAAAATTATTTTTTATTTTTTAATAAATAAATGCTATTACCTTATGAGATTATAAATAAAATACAACAATTCAATATTCATCCTGTGGCTGAAATTTTTAAAAAAGAATTAGGAAAATATGATGATGAGATTGAACTCGAACTTCCAAATCATTTTAAATCGGGTAAAACATATCCAATATCTGGTATTTTACAAAATATTATACTAGGTAAACTAAAGGTTACTGCAACTCCAAATATACTATTTCCATATATAAGACGAATGTATCGTAATAAGTTTTGCCCTAAATGTTATCATTTAAAAAATGAATACCCAACAGGTTTAGATAATATTTCTACATGGTTTCATTATATTCGTAACGATTGGTGTTATACTTGTGCATCTAAACATAAAAGAAGACTGGATGATGTATTAGAAATAGAAAAAGAAAGGATTAAACAAAAGAACGGTAGAGATTTATATCTTAGAAAAGCGCATGAAGAAAGACAAAATTTTAGAGACCAAAGATTACTTTTAAAAAAGTTAAGAAAAAATAGAAGAAGAAGGTAGGGGGCATCGGGCTTAAGCCCTCACGCTCTGCGTGAAGAGCCCCCCTACGACCCCCCCTTTGTAAAAATTATATATAACTTGTATATAATTTTAGTAAGATTCTTATTAGGGGGAGCGCGAGGGGGCTATTCACGCAGAGCGTGAGGGCTTAAGCCCGATGCCCCCTGCAAAATATTCTTAGTATTATATCCATCCAATATTCGTTTATTATAATTAAACTTATTTTCCTTCTTATTCTTTTCATATTCAGTTCTGATACCTAAATTATCCTTATCAGCAACAAAATTCTTATTAACCCTTGGTCTGACAAAAGATCTTGTTTCAGCAACAATGATTTTATCAGGATTTTCAATCTGTTCACAAAGAGTTTCGAAGTTTATTACTTTAGCATTTGCAACATTTAGTGTATTACCTTTAGACTTGGTATCACCAAAATTTCCTGTCTTTTTGTTATAAGCTGGTTTCATATTTTTATCAACCATTTTATAAGAATAACACTTTGGAGCTGTGCATACCCAATCAATAATAAAACCACCATTAAGTTCACACTTCCATTCTCCCAAATGAAAATTATGTGTTGGTGTATTATAACCTTCTGGGTCATACTCGAAAACGATGCTATCAGTGTCCATATAAACAATGCGGTCAAACCCGATTTTTTCGAGTTCAGAGTATAATCTCAATCTTGCATTAGCAGTTATGAATGAAGCCAACATTATGTTAGTAGATATCAAAGATGTATTTTCATCTTTTTCTTCATGATATTTAACCATCATTGTTGTTTTATCGAGTAACCCTTCACCGTCGATTTCAATCTCACCTTTTTCTTTTCTCTCTAATAACTTAAACCACTTCAAAGGGTCGGTGATATATTCAGTTTTAGACATTTGATATCTCATCGCAAATCTTCCCCATAAATTATTTAGACAATTTTTTGATATAGCCTTCATACCTGGGTTAGATTTGATATAAATCATAGACTTATTATCGTCTCCTCCTTCTTTTCCAATAATTTTATTTAATTCTTTTTCAGAACCTCTGAAAGTAATTTTTTCAACGTCGAACTTGAAACCATAACGAGTCTCTAATTCATTTTGCATATCGTTGAACTCATCTTCGGTTCCTTTAAAACCGCCTGATTGAACCTTAGTCTTAAAATGTCTCAAAATATATGTTTGAAACAGTGTATTAGATTTCTCCGAACAATAAGACTCTGTTATGTTAGTTATTTTGTAACCTTTTTCAACAGCTTTTTTTAGTTCGATTGAAGTATATCTTGCTTTCTTTTTGTGTTTCATATTGTAACCATTACCATCAATATTATGACTTGGTAATACAGGAATAATCTTTGGTTCCTGTGGACAGTAAACATCACATTCAATTGTTCCGAAATGTGATTCAAGAAAGTCAAGCATTTGTTGTTTATCTTCCATTTGTAATGCAGGACTATAAATTTCATGTTTACAATGACCTGTTGGTAGATAGTCATACATTTGAACACTTGAATATAACGAATTAACATCAATATATTTACAAAGCTTTTGTGTCCTTGTTTTCCATACTGAAGTTCTACCTCCGTAAAATCCTGATTTATGAAATGCATATTCAGTTGAATCCAGTATAGCAATTGCTTCAGGTTCCATGTCGTTATATCTATAGGTTTTCATGCAATATGAAGCAGTTGTTATACTTTTTAGTGGATCCAATCCATTGCTTGCTATTGCAGATTCCCTGTAAACTTTCAAACCTTCACATAAAAGTTTGACATCTTTGTGACAATATTCTTCCATTTCTTTGTCATGGTCATAAAAGTAATTTGAGTTGACTTTTTCATCATACCATTCGTCAAAAATTTTCATTTTATCAAATTTCATTCTTTCTGGTTCATAGTAATGACGATCAGGCATTGTTCCTTTATAACCTTCATTACACTTTCTATTGAACTTATGGGCAAAGAATCCTTTTGATAATTCTGGGTCTAAACCAAAAGTATCAGTGAAATCAGCTAATGCTCCTTGAATATGATTCAAACTGTCTAAGAAACGATTTGACTTCAAATCCATACTCATTATTTTATTTCCAGCTAATACTACATTTTTTGGTTTCTCCCTACAATTTTTCAACAGATGTGATTGAATTAACCAACCATCATATGAGCGAGAATTATGAGCCCAAAAGCTAGTTTTTGTTCGTTTCATAGTGAATTTTACAAATTTATCAATGCAGTCTTCACCCTTAAATACATGTCTGTCTTTTTCGTCATATAAATCGTAACAAACAAGAAAATTTGGTTTATGATATCCTCTTGAATCCTCTTGACTCTCAATGTCGTATCCCATATTATGTCTGGATTCCGTGTCAAGTTCAGCATCGCTTGGGTGATATTGTTGAATGAAACATTTGTGGTCTTCTCCTTCAAAATATTTCTTACAACTTTTGCATTGTTTGCTATAACAAATATGGTCTTCGAATGCCATTTGTTGTAAGTCAACCCAATGACTCTTACCATTTTTGCTACATCTAACACATTTCTTATATCTTATCCCATTTTTGTGAGCAACTTCTCGATGATGTCTATAACATTCATTAGGCATTGTTAGATTGCAACCACATGTTGTCCACTCAGTCTCTTCATCTTCACGCAAACCAACATGTATCTCGTAATCACTGACTTTGTCAAAAACTTTGTAACAAAGATTGCATTTACTGCCTGGACACTTATGACAAGAAAATTGTTCTTTTTTCCATCTTTTTAAACATCTATGACACCATCTAAAATGTGAACCTTTATCGTTACAATATTTATCGATATCATCGATAAAGTGGTAATGTTCCAAATCTGGGTCATGAAGAATGTAAACTAAATCTTTTGGACTTTTGTATCTGTTTGATATCCTAAAGTCTTTTTCAACTTCCATCATACAAACATCTTCATTTCGACATTCCTGACGTAGTTCTTCATCGATTTCTTCAACATCCTCATTGTTGTCATCGACGTTATATACTGCGTTTGTTTTAGCATTTATGATAATAACGCTTTTCTTAAACTTAACGCTATATTTCATAAAATCAAAATAAGTCATTGGACCTTTCTGACCAATCTTTTCACCCATTTCTTCTACCAACTTTAACAACTGGTTCTGTCTTCTTAATTCAGGTCTTAGTAAGTTAGCCCTATTCTCTGGTTTAGTTTCAGCTAAGACACAAGCAATCAGACCGCAGTAATCACCATCATTTATAATGAATGTCAAACCTTGACGTCCATAACTGAGATGTTTGCATTGTTCCTTCATTGCGTCATATTCAGCACGAGTTAAAGAACCGCCTCTAATAAGACTTTTTGGGTAGTTATAGGTTGAAAAAAGAAAAAGAAGATTTTCTGGTTTGTGGGCTTCACCATAAGCCTTAGCTAACATTTTGTGAAAATCGCTTCTAAATACTTTATCCTGAATTTCTTTGCTGACATTTTTATATATTTCTTTTTCAGCTGTATCATTTTCATACTCATCTTTTTCTTCTTCTGTTGGATTTCTATTTTCGGCTTCCCACTTATATAACTTCATAGTTGAACCATTCAGTCTAGTTGAACCTATGTATTCTTTATCTTCTTGTCTTAAAAATCTCACGTATATTCTCCTCATAATGCCTGTATGACTTTTGACCATTTCATCAAATAATAAGTCCTTCCAGTTCATAGGAAATACCATTTCTTCTTCAACAAATTTTGCACCTGAAGGAGAGGACATTTCATATCTTTCTATATTCTTACTTTCAACTCTATAACCATATTGGTTAATTTTAAAAATATTGTCACTATCTCTGATATCTTCTTCTGAAACTCTAATTACAACTAGTGAGTTATTATTAATATATTTTCGAAGTGTTTCAAGCTTTTGATTTGTATATTTTTCATTTACTTTGAAACCAAGTTTCTTAGCTTCTTTTAATGTATCTTGATAAAGTGTTTTCTTCTTTTTGTTTTTAAGTTTAGTCTCTTTAGCCTTTTGAGCTCTTTCTTTATATTTTCTAGCTTTAGTCTCTCTTAATTCTCTTTCAAATTGTTCAAATTGTTCATTTTCATCAAGAAGTTCTTCAACCTGTTGTCTAGCTTCAGGAGTTCCAACAATAATATTCATTTTTTCATTTCCACGTTTATTTTTTTGTTGTTTGAAGTAGTCAGTAATCTTAGCTTGTTTATTTGCTAATCTCTTTTCATTCTGTGACTTATAATATTCTTTTAAATTTTCTCTGTATTCAGACATACGACTTCTATATCTTGAGTTAATCTTTGCATACTTATTATTATATTCTCTTAGGGCTTGTTCAGCTGTTTTTCTTTTTGGTTTGGCGTTTTGCCCATCTCTCTGCGAAGAACTATTAGTTCTTAATACTACGGCTTGTCGAGCTTTCATACTTATATAAAAGAAAATATTTTTTTATTTATTTTTAAAAATTTTTGTATTTTAACTTTTATTACATTTATATTAAATATTTATTTTCTTATATATTTATATGAATCTTTACGAAAAAATATTCATAGAAAAAATAAAATTTTTTATTTTCTTTGTATTAATTGAAATAGACTCTACCACCTATTGGTTCTTGTTTATTACTGCTTGTCGAATTTTATTATTTATTACTAACTGATAGTAATGAATAATAAAATTTTTTAAAAATTTTCTTTAATAAAATATGAATAATTCATCATATGGAGCATCCTATTTAGGGATGTATAATATACAAAGTCTTTCGGTCGACCAAATAGATCTAAATGGTAGTGTTTTTGTTTCTATACCTACAGGTTATACAGGATATACTGGTTATACTGGTTACACCGGTTATACTGGATACACTGGAACAACAGGTTATACAGGATATTCTGGATATACTGGTTACACAGGTTATACTGGTTATACAGGTTCAACTGGTTACAGCGGATACACTGGTTATACAGGTTATACCGGTTATACCGGTTATACTGGATATCTGAGTTCATTAAATGCTGTTAATTTCGGTCAATACCCATTGTGGTCTGGTTCCACTTGGCAAGCATCAAATTCATATTCAGTTCAGCTTGGTTCATTTGCTGGTCAAAATAGTCAAAAACGGTATACTATTGCTGTTGGGTATAATGCCGGACTCACAAATCAAAATACAAATGCTGTTTCTATTGGTTATAATAGCGGTGTTTATTTTCAAGGTAACAGTTCAGTTGCAATTGGAACCGCATCAGCGCAGACACAACAAGGTGGAAACTCTGTTGCAATTGGAAATCAATCAGGTAATTATTTTCAAGGTGGTGGCTGTGTTGGAGTTGGTTATGCTAGCGGTAATAATCAACAAGGTCAAAATTCTATAGCCATTGGGTATCAATCCGGTTATACAAATCAAGGCTCATATAGTATAGCAATCGGTGTATTAGCCGGTGCAACCAATCAAGCTAACACAAGTATCAGTCTCGGATATGAGGCAAACAATTCAGCCAGTAATTCTATATGTATAAATGCTCAACTTTCGGCTTTAACTGCCAGCAATTCTGGTCTTTATATTAATCCAGTTAGAAATGATAATACTCAAAATTCAAATGTTATGGTATATAATACATCAACCTCAGAAATTATTTACAACACTTTATTTAGTTTTACTGGGGCTACTGGATACACTGGTTACACTGGATACACTGGTTATACTGGTTACACTGGATATACTGGTTCGACTGGTTACACTGGATACACTGGTTACACTGGATATCTTAGTAATTTAAATGCAACAAATTTCGGTCAATATCCGCTCTGGACTGGTAGTGCTTGGCAAATTTCTCCCACTAATTCAGTTCAACTTTGCAGTTTTGCTGGTCAGAACAATCAAGGAACTGGTTGTGTCGCGATAGGGGTTTATGCTGGACAATATAGTCAACAAAGTAATGCAGTTGCAATCGGAACTCAAGCCGGATATTCAGGTCAGGGTTTTAACTCTATTGCCATCGGACAATTTAGTGGTTATTCAAATCAAGGTGTCAGCTGTGTTGCAGTTGGAAATTCGAGCCAAGCGCTCAATTCTGGTCAACAATCGACAGCGCTAGGATATGGTGCCGGTTATATAGGACAAGGAAATTATGCTGTTGCAGTTGGTTCCACTTCTGGTCAAACAAATCAGGGACAAAATGCAGTTGCTGTTGGAAATAGTGCTGGAGCTTACAATCAAGGTTCAAATGCAGTCGCAATTGGAAATAGTGCTGGACAATCAAGTCAAGGAAATTACAGTATCGCTATTGGGGAAAATGCTGGTGCATATAATCAAGGTGTAAATGGTGGAGGATTTACAAATTTTTCGACAGCTGTTGGTTATATAGCCGGACAAACCAGTCAGAGTGGACAATCTGTAGCAATAGGAGCATATGCTGGAGCATATGGACAAGGTTCTTTAGCAACAGCAATTGGTGTTGGTGCACAACAAACAAATGGAGGAAATAGTTCAATTGCAATTGGTTATTTAGCTGGAGGATATGGTCAAGGAGCTGATTCAATTGCAATTGGATATAGGGCTGGTTCTACAAATCAACCTGCTAATTCAATTGTTATAAACGCGAGTGGTTCTGCTTTTTCGCCAGCAACAGCAAGTGCTTTTTATGTTAATCCATTAAGAAATGTTTCTACATCAAATTATTTATATTATAACACATCTACATATGAAATTTCATATGCAAATCCAGGAACTGGTATTTTATCTATTTTATCACAAACTGGATATACATTAACAACAAGTTATACAAGTTCAACTATTGCCCCTTCTGGTAATAATATTTATTTAGTCTCTATCTCTGGAACTAATATTTACTTTTCCTGTATCGTAAATAGTGCCACAGTTAGCAATCCTTTGTTTAATAGTGCATCAGATGGTGTTGCCGTCCGGTTAAGTGGAGGTTATCTACAATTTTATGCAATTGGTATCACTACCGTGACTTGCAACATTAATGCGATTCAAATCGGATAAAATATTTATGTTTAAAATATTTATGTTTAAAATAATATTTATACTAATAAATTATGCGAGAAATTGTTCTATCTGAGATAGAAGATTCTTTTGAATCAAATCAAATTATACTTCATTTTATTATAACTAAAATGGAGCTTCAACATTATATTCAAATTTTTAGAAAAGAAGATGGAAATTTATTTTATGATGAATTCCATTATTATTTACAAGTTACAGAGAAAGAATTTGATGAAATTATGCAACAACTATTTTAATTTTTAATTAAGTATAATTAAAAATTTGTTGCGACAGTGAAGTATGTAACTGTCACTTTGACGACTTACGACGAACGACGCAAAATGTGTCGTCAAAGTGACAGTTTCGGACCCCGAACCCGTAAAAAAGGGTCTCACTCTAAGAAAAAAAAACTCAAAATGTCACAACAAATCAAGTCTTTAAAATACAAAGGTAACCATTGTTTAATTTAACATAATATGATATATACATATATCATCATCATTGTCCTCGTTTCTATCCATCTTTTTTGTTCATTATCCGATATTATTTTCGTATTCCGTTTTCCAATCTTTTTCTCTATCCATTAGATGATGACGGAGTAGATGCTCCACCAGCCGTCACTGATGACTTGAGCTTTATTTTATGGAAACTTGCAAAATGTGATGACAAACACTCAAAACTTAAGATAGAACTTGCAGATTACTTTAAGAGAAAGTTCAAAACACATATTCCATGTTCGAGGGGAGATAAAAGCATTGTTCCTAAGTTAGTCAAATGGATGATGATTCTACACCCACCTTCTATGGACAATCAACGTTTACATAGAAATACTAGAGATAGACATCGTAGAAATGTTGTAGATGCTCTTGAGATACATCAAGAATGGGTTTATAAAATTAGACCTGATTTGAGACCGGTGGTTGATGAGAAAAAGAAAGCTAAAGAGGCAAAGGAAGTTGAGGACGATATATGGGATTCATTCTCTGCAAGCAATACTACAGCTTCAAATTTAGATGACCTTATTAATGAAATTAAATCAGAAGCTGTTGCATGTGGTATAGATACAGATATCGATATTGGTAAAGATGATGATGAAGGTGAGGAATTAGAGGCTGACGGTGATGATTTTGATGATGATGATGGTGGTGATGGTTACCCTTTCGTTAATCCTGGTGAAAGTAAAGATGATTTACCAAGTAGACATTCTTCTAATGCTTCTCGTCAAACAAGAATTTCTTCCATCAATACAAACAATTCAATTACTGAAAACGATAAATCTTCAAATACTTATATAAATATCATTAATGAAGATGCCCGAGTTGGTATTCCTGAAATTCCAAGACTTATTCAAATGGTTAAAATTAGACAGGGTAGTCGTTCTGCAAAAAAGAATAGGGTCGAATATTCATCAAAATTTATTAATTTACCTAAATCAGTAAATCATTATGAAGACATTCTTGACTTATTTGAAAATGAACTTGAAAAATATTATAAAAAACTCGAAAATCTTAAGAAAAGAACATATGTCATGCATAATGCTGAAACACCTGGAAATAAAAAGAAATTGAAAAAACGTGGTCCTTCAGCTGAATTTGATAATAAACCTGTTGAAAATCGTCAACCTAAAATGTCTGTTGATGAGAGTATTGAAATTTCTAGAGATAGAGGTGAAACTCAAGAAACAGTATTATCAGCTATGAGTGATGGTTCTAAAGCAGATTCCACAAATGAAACATTACTTAAAATTATAAATGAAGGTGAGTCAAATCAAAAAAAAGATAAATATGGTTATGTCCCTTTATTAGAAAGGAGAGGTTCTTCTGGAATTGTTGGAACTATTGCCAATGTTGTTACAAATGCTACAGGTTATTTTACTGGTTTTGTAGCGACTACTAAACCTGTTGAAGCTATTGATCTCCCAAAACCTTTTGAAGAAAAAACTGTTAAAGTTGAACCTGTTTTAAATCAAGTTGAAAACGATGTTATTGATTTAACTGAAGTTGATGATAAAATTGATGACAAAATTGATGATAAAATTGATGATAAAATTGATACAGATAAAAAGAAGTATGTTGATAATATGGACTTTGGCAAACCTGGTGCTGGAAAATGTGGTATATGTGGAACACCTATGGTTAATGTAAAGTTCATGAAAAATGGGAAAGTTAATAAGTATGCAATCTGTGATACTGACAGAAACATTTGGAAATATGCAAACGGTGCGTATACAAGAGAATAAATTTTAATGTTTTTTTTGAAGGCAGACTTTTTAAAAATCAAAAAATAAAGTTTTTATAAATTTTCTTTGTGTTTTTCTTAAATTTCTTCTGGTTTATCCTTGTAATTATTTTTTCTATAACCTCCTCCACCTCTATCGCTGTCGTAGAAATATTTTGTTTTACACACATCGCATAAGATGTCCGGACTAGGATAATTAAAACCATTGGCTAAAATTCTCCATGTTATCTCCTCATATTCACCAACTGCAACTCCACATATTCCGCATAAAGGGTTACCTTCAGTTCCAAAGTTCATATCACCATCAGCAATAAATCCGTCATCCCATCTTTCTCCAAAGTATTGGTAGAATTCATTTTGACCATATTCGTAATCGTCATATTTGAAACAGTCGTGATACATATTCGCAATCTCCCACTTCTCAAAAAGTATATTGTAGAAAGATGGATACTCCCAACAGTCATATTCAGCTATACCCTCCCAAAGAAGGTCTTTAAGGTCATGGTGTTCATCAATCTTATAATTCTTAATTTGCTTTAACAATCTCAACTCCTCTTTTAACCTTTCATTCTCACTTACTAAGTTAGCCACAATATGTGGCTCTTTAGTATACATTAAAATGTCAATAACATCTTTCTCAGAAAGATGTGGAATATTTCTTGCATTATTATCTACGACTTCAACCACCTCTTCTAGCTTATCTTCCATCTCTATTGTCCGTTATGAAAAAACCCGCAATGTGGGACTATATAAAATAAATTTTTATGAAGTCTTAGTTAAAAGTTGGTAGCGCGCGAAGCGCGCGTAAAAAATATAAAGTAAGAGGAAGTAAGAATTTTCGCGAACAGTTAGGTAAAGTAAAGGGATGAGCCAAGGGTAACTTCACCTCAAATA
>Ga0302280_1001286_pt1 | contig 20855 bp, 20 predicted proteins | sample III_Fen_E1_1_FD_198771 | JGI IMG/M metagenome (GOLD analysis project Ga0302280, IMG submission 198771) | Peat permafrost microbial communities from Stordalen Mire near Abisko, Sweden - III_Fen_E1_1 | ecosystem: Environmental > Terrestrial > Soil > Wetlands > Permafrost | place: Sweden: Abisko... | reverse complement strand
TTAAATACTTTCTGAAAGTAATAAGGACATCCAATTTATCTACTTTGATCCCTCTTTTAAGCTGATCCACCGTCTCAAAAGGCTCTATGTCAAAAGCGACATTGGCTTTCAACTGCCGTAGTGCTTCCATTTTTTGCGGTGCCGGTTTAACGTTATAAAGCCATAAAGTGTTTTTCAATAAAACCAAAAACGACGAAAGCGAATCAACCATCAATTGTTGAACCGCCCCGGGCTTAGACTCGGTAAGAATAAACCGGGTTTTCAAACGAAGCAGTTTGGCTTGGAGTTCATGTTGAAGTTGAATACGAAGATGGTCGTTGGACACCGAGACGTCTTTAAAACAATCCTCTCCATAAAGAACCTGATGGCTGGTTTGAATGTCCAGAATCTCAACCGGAAAAACGCTGGCAAATTCTTTAAGATGAAGCTTAGTTAGAAATAAAGGCGGCTGATTGCCTTCTTTCACCCAGGGAACAATAACTTTCGAAAGGGATTGAAGTTCTTCCGTCATGAGATTTTTCGTCACGATTAAAAGATTCACGTCAGAATTTTTTCCCGCATGATCGCCCGTCGCCTGAGAGCCGTATAAAACAACCGATACCAGCCGTTCTCCCAGGACGGTTTTTAATTCATCCGTTACTTTTTCTTTAGTCCACTTCCCCATAATTCTCTCCTCTGATCTTTTTCAGCGCTATCTTACCATCCCCCGCTGGCTCCACCGCCGCCCGAACCGCCCCCGCCAAAACCACCGAAACCTCCCCCCCCCCCCCCCCGCCCAAAACCACCCCCACCCCAAAAACCGCGGCGGTTGTTTAAAATCGAAAACAAAATGAATAAAACAATGAATATGACGATTTTGATCCACGAACCATTTCCATCATTGTCGTCCGAAACTGGCTGTTGTAATTGCTCATCTAGCGTAACACCTTCGCTGGTCGCAACGAGTTGCGCCACTGCCGCCGCACCCTGGGTCAACCCCTGACCGTAATCACCTTGTTTAAAATAAGGCGTTATATATTGGCGAATAATGCTTCCCGCTTGACCATCAGTTACCACGGCCTCTAAACCATAGCCTACTTCGATACGAACCCGATGATCCTGAATGGAAGTGAGAATAAGAATACCGTCATCTTTTCCTTTTTTACCGATCCCCCAGGTTTTAAAAAGATCCACCGCTGCCCCATCGATATCAGCGCCCTCAACGGACGGAGTAGTTACTACCGAAATCTGGGCTCCGGTTTTTTGTTCGACTTCGGTTAAAAAAGCTTCAAGTGTTTGGCTTTGATCGGCAGGAATAACATTGGCTAAATCGTTCACATACCCTTGGGGTGTGGGCCATTTATTTGCCGCGAAAGAAACCCCACTCATAAAAATGAACGATAATAATATATACAGCGTTTTTTTCATGAATAAACCCTAGTGGAATGAACGGCGATTTACCTTAAGACTTTAGCGGTAAAGTTACCAGCAAGCGCGTTAATTGAATAAAAACTATGCCCTGGGTCTTACTCGGGCCGCGAAGACCCCCAAACAGGCGTCGGACATGACCTTAAACCCAGCCTGTTCCAGCTTGGCCTCAGCGGCGGGATGGCTGATGCCCGTTTGAAGCCAAACCACATTGGGCCGCTTTTCGGCAGGCAGGGCGATGATTTCATCCGCCAGCTCCGGAATGGCGTCGCTGCGGCGGAACACATCCAATATGTCCACGGCCAGGGGCAAGTCTTTCAGGCTGGCCAGAGCTTTTTCACCCAGCGAGGATTCGATCTTGGGATTGACGGGGTAAAGCTTCAAACCCCTCGTTTGTAGCATGGCGGGGATGAGATAAGCGGGCCGGTCCATCTGGGTTTCATTCTGCATACCGTAAACCGCCACGGTTTTTGCGTCTTTAACCACTTGAAGAGCTTCTTGTTCCGTGATCATAAAAACTCCTTTTAATCTAAAAGATAAACAAAACATCTTTAACCACCAAGACACCAAGGGCACTAAGTAAATCTTTAATGTTTAAACCAAAATCCTTGCTTTAGTCTTCCTTGGTGAACTTGGTGCCCTTGGTGGTTAATAGGTTTTTACTTGCCTGTTAGTACGAAGGATAAAGGTGGTAAAGAATCCAGTAAACCACCACGCCCGTAACCGAAACATAAAGCCAGATGGGAAAGGTAATCCGGGCAATGGCTTTGTGTTTTTTAAAATCACCCTTCAGCGCCCAGCGCAAAGTGATGATTGCCAAGACGGGCACACAGACCGCCAGTATGGTGTGGGAGGTAAGAAGCGTGAAATAAACGGGCCTAATCCATCCCTGTCCCGCGAAATGAAGAACCCCCGCGTGAAAATGGTAATAGAGATAGCAGCCCAGGAACACGATGGAAGTGATAAACGCGGACAGCATGCAAAACCGGTGCGCGTTCTTGTTTTTATTCTTGATGAACCAAAAACCCGTCAAAAGAAACAACCCGCTCAGGCCGTTTAAACAGGCGTTAAGCGGTGGAAAAATTTCATAATTCATGATTTTGTCCTCGAGTTTAATAAATATTGAATATCCTTTTTCAGCATTTCAACTTCGTCGTTTTGCTGTCCGTCATACATCCCCCGGATCATTCCGTTTCCGTCTACCAAAACCAAACGGGTCGTATGGATGAACTCAAACCCCGGCGTACCCGAGGGGTCCTTTTCGGCCGTCAAATGAAACCCTTTTTGAATAACCGGATAAATTTGATCTTTGGGGCCGGTTAAAAAATGCCACTGGCTGTCATCGGCCTGAAAATCGCCTGCGTAGCTTTTAAACACCGCCACCGAATCATAATCCGGATCGACGGTGAAGGAGAGCAGTTTAAAATCCGGATTCCCCTTCCACTGCCCCTGCAAACCCTTGAACCACTGGCTCAGCATGGGGCACTGGCCCTGACAGCGGGTAAAAATAAAATCCGTAACCCAAACCTTTCCCTTGAGCTGATCGCTGGAAAAAATCTGTCCTGTCTGGTCTTTAAAAGCAAAGTCCGGAGCCTTGTCCATGGGGCTTAAAAATTTACTCGAGGGCTGATTTTTCCAAACCCGGTAGCCCAGATAAGCCAGACCGACGATGGATAAAAAGACCAATAACCCCATTTTCCAATTGAATGACTTCATGTTGATTTTTTATCTCCTGTTTTTTCTACGACGAAAGAGGAAAGAATATAAAAGAAAACCGCGAACCCGAGAAGCACCAGCAAAGAGGTTTGAAGCGTCGGTACCTGATCCAGATTAGCTGTTGGAAACAATCCGCGCCGCACTCCCGCCACCCCATAGGTAAAGGGATTAACCGCCATAAAAGCCCTTAACCAGGGGGAGGAACTGACCGCAAATACGGCCCCCGAAGCCATCCACATGGGCAAAAGCACCATGTTCATGATGGCGTGAAACCCGGGTGAGGATTCAACCGTCCAGGCCAGCCAAAAACCCATAGCCGTTACCACAAAGGAAATCAGGAATAGCGACGCCAAAAGACCCAAAAAGGCCCAGAATTCAAAAGTCCAACCCACCGTTGCGGCGAAAACCATAATGAGCAAGCCCTGAAAAGTGGCCAGTGTCGCACCGCCTAAAATTTTGCCCATCACAATCGCTGCCCGGGAAACCGGCGCGACCATAACGGACTGAAGAAAGCCCGCCTGCCGGTCTTCAATAATGGAGGCGGTGGCGAAAATACAGCTGAACATCATGCTCATCACTATCGTGCCGGGAAAAAAGTAAGCCCGGTAATTATCGCCCGCGATGCCGTTGCCCAAAACCGCCCAGAACAACAAAGCGGTTCCGACCGCCCCAAACCAGCGGCTGGGTACGCGGTAAAAACGCACCAGTTCCCTCTGCCAGAGGGTGTAAACCGTTAATAGAAACGTCATTCTTTGTCCTCCGCGAAACGCCGGCCTGTCTTGTGAATAAAGACGTCTTCCAGAGTGGGCAGACCCAGGGTGAGAGATAAAATCTGGTCCGAAAAGGTTTCCATTATCGGCGTAACCAGCTGATAGGCTTTGGGCTGCTCGATTTGGAGAAGTTCTCCCACCATTTGGGTTTTGATATTCATTTTCTCCATCAATTGAGCGGCCAATAGAGCCGGTTCTTTAGCCCGTAGCCGCAAGACTTCGCCGCCAATCTCGGCCTTCAGGTCCTCCGGCTTTCCGAGAGCGACTTTCTGGCCTTGATCCAAAATCAGTAGCCGGTTACAGCGGTCCGCCTCTTCCAGGTAATGGGTGGTCACCAAAACCGTCATTCCCTGGGATTCGCGTAAATTTTCTAAATGACCCCAAAATTCTTTCCGGGCGGCGGGATCGAGTCCGGTGGAAGGCTCGTCCAAAATAACCAGTTCGGGATTGTTCAATAGGGCTTTGGCTAGTTCCACCCGGCGCTGTAACCCGCCGGAAAGTTTTTCAACTTTATCTTTTTGACGGTCTTTGAGGCCGACTCGCTCCAAATCACGGTCAATGCGGCTTTGAAGTTCTTTGCCCGACAGGCCGTAAAGATGGCCCTGGTGAACCAAATTTTCCCGGACTTTCAATTTTTTATCGAGAGCCGGTAATTGGAAAACAATCCCCATTCTTCGGCGGATGGCGATGGTGTTTTGGGCCAGGTCCAATCCGAATACTTTGATTTGACCCGGTTGGGTTGGATAGAGAGTGGAAAGAATTTTAAATGTGGTAGATTTACCCCCGCCGTTGGGGCCTAAAAACCCAAAAATCTCGGCCTTTTCCACGGAAAAGGTAAGCCCTTGAAGCGCTTTGCGTGAGCCGTATTGGTAGCTTAAGTTTTGAACTTCAAGCAGAGGAGCCACAATAATCCTGTCAGCGCTTATCTATCACCATGATGATAAAAAGCAGCGGAAGATAAGTGATCGACATCCAAAATAAACTCTTTGCTTCACGCAAAGTTTTGCGTTTGGCCAATAAAACACTCTGCCAAAGGAAGGCCAAACTTAACACAAGAGCGGACCAAAAATAAACCGCACCCGCCATATGAAGATAACTGGGTAAAAGAGCCGCGGGAATCAACGCTGTGGCATAAACCGCCGCCATCAGCCCGGCGCTATGTCCTTCCGGGTCGACAACAGTCAACATGGGAAGTCCCGCCCGCCGGTAATCGTCTTTGTACATCCAGGCGATGGCCAAAAAATGGGGCATCTGCCAGAAAAACAAAATAGCGAAAAGAGTCCAACCGCCGGGGCCGATCTGGTTTTGCGCTGCCGCCCAGCCCATAACCGGCGGAATGGCCCCGGGAATGGCCCCCACCACCGTACACAACGAGGTTATTTTTTTGAGCGGCGTATAAAGAACCACGTAACTAACCAGGGCGCACAACCCTAGCAGGGCGGTCAGATCATTTGTCTTAAACTCCAATAAACCCACGCCCACGATTGACAGAATCATTCCAAACCAAAAGGCGTTAGGCCCCGTGATTCTCCCCGAAGGTAGCGGCCTTTTTTGCGTCCGGATCATTAGGCTGTCCGTCTCGGTTTCCAGCCATTGATTTAAAGTTCCACACCCCGCCGCGATAGCGGTAGAACCCAAAAGGGTATAAAGAAGAAGCGTTTTGTCCATCGGGCCCGAGCTGCCCAAATAGAAACCAGCGAGGGTTGTGGCAAGCGCTAAAAGGTTAAGCCGGGGTTTGGTGAGTGCGACATAATCCTTTAAATTTTTCAAGAACCCATTTCCTTCTGAAAGAATCGAAAACTGTTGAGCGTTAAGACTAGCATGCAAGCCAGTAAGGCCGCGCCCGTAATCACATGAACCGATGTGGGAACGATGGATTTTTCTGTGGCAATGACCAAAATGCCTAAAAAGCACTGAAGCCAAACCAGCAAAGCCGCGCTGGCCGCTGGCCAAAAAAGAGCTTTTTCATCAGCGTATCGGGTGCACACCTTGAAAGAAAGCCAATTGACCAACACTAAAACGATGAAGGCCCCGACGCGGGTATGGCTAAATTGAAGCAAAATGGCCCACGACCATTCAGTAGGCAGTAATTGGCCGAACGATAACGGCCAATCCGGTATCGCTAACCCAAACCCGCTATGGCGGGTTACCGCGCCGACTATGATTTGAAAATAAATGATGACCGTTGTAACTAACGCGGCGGTTTGAACAGAGCCAATCGTTGATTTTATTCTACGATCCCCGTCCTCTATCCAATTTTTAGAGGTCACGAGGGATAAACTGATAATGAGGCAGAAAAAGATCTGGGCTAATCCGGCGTGGGCCACCGAAACTTCGGTTGGCAGATGAAGCAACACCGTCACTCCGCCCAACACCGCCTGGAGAAGTACAGCTCCCAAAGCGCACCAGGCCAGTTTTTTAACCCATGGGCGTTTTTCAACAATCTGTGTGTAAATAGCCAGCCCCAAGGTTAAAAGAGCGACTGTACCGGCTATCATCCGGTGGCCGTGTTCAAACAACACCCCTCCCTTCATTTCAGGAAAAAATTTTCCAAAAGAAAGGGGCCAATCCGGCACCGCCAAACTGGAGCCCGTGCTGGTTACCAAAGCTCCGGCGAGCAAAAGGACAAAAGTAAATCCTGCGGTTAAAAGGGCATAGCGATGAAGGCGGGGTTGATAACTAATCAATGGGTTATTCAAAACAGGCGCTGCCTTTCACTTCAAACAGCAATGGCCCCGGAAAACTCCGGAGCCATTGAAATAATGCATCAAAAAAATTAGTTAGCGGCGGCGAATGTAAAGTTGACGCTTTTAGCCTCGCCGTCTTTCACAGCCACGGTTTGAGGGGCGGACGCGCCGTACTGTTCCTGCCAGGCAACCATGGTGTAATTGCCCGCTGGAAGACCGGAAATCTTAAAAGAACCGTCATCACCAGTCACCGCGTAAAAAGGATTCGTGAACACACCCGCGAAGCAATGCATCCAACCGTGAACATCGCACTTAAATTTCACTGGTGCCTCCGCTTTCGTGAATTTTTTCTCGGTGACCATACCCTGATTCGGCATTCCCACATTAAAGCTGTCATTCGTCACAGCCATGCAATGAACGTTATGCAAGGTAGGATCGTCGTTTACAATTTCTAATGCCTGCCCGACCTGAATACCGAAGACGTGGGGGCTGTACATACAGCCTTTTTGATTCAAAGAGACTGAAGCGGAGGGAGCGGGATAACTGCCGGCACCGTCCGTCACATAAACCATAACGTTTTTGAGGTCGCCTTTGGCGTCCGCGATCACTGTTTCGTCTTTGACCATTCCGGTATGCTGCGCCTTACAAACCGGGTCCGCGTCCACGCTAAATAAGGCGGTTCCCGGAACTTTACCCGTCAAACTGACCGTACCGGACACACTGGCCGTACCTAACACCGCCGCGGTTTTCGCCGCTCCGTTAGCGGCCTCCATCAATTCTTCATCTTCGCTTTTTTGTCCGCAACCTGCTGTCAGAAGTGCGGCCACCGCTAAAAGCGTTAATATTTTCTTGAGCTCCATTCAACACTCCTTATCAAGAACAAATGGGATTTAATGATGAGAAACCTGAAACAATTTACCCCCGCATGCTTTTTAAAAGCAAGCGGGGGTCTGGTTAGTTAGCTTTGCCCAGCATGAAAAGATAATCGCGCAGAGCCTCACGCTGTTTTTCCGAATCGCCATGGAAATAATGGGGGACGGGCGACTTATCATCCGGTTGAGGCCAGAAACTAGGCATACGCGCTCCCGGCATCAAAGCCTCCGGATTCATGAGCCATTGCACAACCCAATCCGGCTTCAACCGGGAATGGACTTGTAACAGATCCGGAGCGGCTGTAGAAAGATCCGCCGGTACAGCTGTTCCAAAAATATGACACTTTTGACATTGAAGCTTCGCGAACATGGCTTTGGTTTGCGTCAATTCATTCGCACTCAACTGACCCGTCACAATAGTCGTGAAAGGATAAACCTGATCGTCTTTCAGATTGAAATAAGTGATGACGTTGCTGATATCCTCGTCGCTCCAATGGAAGCTCGGCATATGAATATGCAGCCAAGGGCGAATGGGGTGAACATTCAACAAGAAATCATGGAACCATTCGACTTGAATCTTCGAGCCTTCCTTACGCAGGTTCGGCGGAGCTAAAGACAGGTCTATGTTTTCTTTCTCATACATTTCGCGGATTCTACCGCCTTGATCCTCGATCAAATGACAGCCCCTGCAGTTAAAGTTGGCGATCACCCGGCGTCCTTTTTCCAGCAAAGGCCCATTACCGTGAATACCGGCGATCATGTCATCCGGAACATAAGTTTTGGTTAAACCCAGCACCGCGGTGACGATAGCTTCCTTGTCTTCAGGGTTTAAACGGAAATTCGGCATTTTCAAGCGGTCTTGGAAAGCCACACTTTTGTCTTTATCAAACTGTCGGGGATTTTCGAGTTTCGCGTTCACGAAAGCCTCGTGCGTATGTTCCAAATCGGTTGTTCCAAAATCCAATTGGCCGACCTGTTTGGTTCCCCAGTCCGAGAGTTCGGTTCCAATACCCTGAGCTGTCTCAAAACCCTGGATCATATGGCAGCCGAAACATCCGTATTTGCTCAGGCTCTTTTGACCCAAATATTGTTCGCGGGCTTTATCATCCATTTGAGCCAGTTGGGTTTTAGCCCCATCAATACCGTATAAAGGTTTTAAATAAGTTTGAATCAAATCATCTCGAACCGCGGGATCAGCCTGCGGGGCGCTCATTTCATCAAAAGTTTTGTTCTTCTTCGACATCAAGTAAGCCGTCACGTCAGCGGCTTCCTGATTGGTCAAACGCAGAACCGGCATGCGGGTATCAGGATTGAAATGGCGCGGATTCTTGATCCAGGTATAAACAAACGCCGCGGAAAGCTTGCTTCCTATAGCCGATAGATCTGGAGCGAAATCAGCGTGATGCGATGTCACATCATCAATCCCATGGCAGGCTAAACAGCCGATTTCTTTAAAAACTTTCTTTCCATTCGCTATGCTGCCAGCAGGCGCGTTTTCATTCGGAGCATAGTTGGCCGAGTGTTCATATAAGTACTGAACTATGGAGTGCAATTCAGCCTTAGTCTTAGCCAGCGCCTCGTCATCGGAGTTATTCGTTTGCTGGAAGAAACTGGGCATACGGGCAGCCGCGTTATAAGACTTTGGATCCCACACCCATTTCTCAACAAATTCTTCTTTTAACTTACCCTTGACCCGAATGAGGCTCGGCCCGGCTTTGGTTAAACCTTCCAGATTTTTCACTTTATGACAACCCACACAGCCTCGGGTTACCATCAATTCACGGCCTCTATCTAACTTAGGAGCGTTGTTAATGAATTCTTGCGTTCCGTGGCACTTTAAGCAGGAACCTTCCGTATATTTAAGCGGCAGCATGGTGCTTTGCACACCCTCAGGCGCTTCCCAGCCGTATTTTTCTTTCCAAAGTTTCGCTTGTTCCTCATCATTCGGAACGTGGGCGCAAGTCGTAAAATCAATAGCCTGACCCATACCGCCATGGCAGATGGTGCAACCCACTTTGTCCATAGGATGCTGACTGGTCGGCCCCACATAAAGATCCAAATGTGGATGGGTACGGAAAGGTTCAGGAGCGTTTTCAAAACCCTTTTTATCGATGGCCTGGTGACAGGTCATGCAGCGGTCAACTCTCATTGTCTTGGCAAAATAAAGATCCTCGGGAAGGTTTTTCAAGACCACCTGTTGGATTTGAATAGTCGGAGACAGAAAGTCCAACAGCATGGCGTTTCGAACATAAAACACGAAACCAAAAGAATTCTTATCGATTTTGGCTTTTAACAAATGATAGTCGGCCAGCATCTTATTGATGTTCGCGTTCACATCGTCGCGTTTGGAGTTAATATCGGCTAAATCTTTGGTAACCTGGTCCCTTTGCTGTTGCAAATCAAACAACTGCTGGGTATAGGCGCCGGCTTGATCGATTTCGGATTGGATCTTTGTGTTAAGTTTTGTGGTGTCTTTACCATCTTTATTGGCTTCAGCATAAGTATATTTATCTGCATCGATTTGAGCTTTGAGAGGCTGATAATTGACTGTTTTCGCTTTGAAAATTTGATTGTCCAGTTTAGCGGCCTGGTCGTTCAACTTGTCGATCTCATCCTCATGGGATTTCAGGTCATTGTTGGCTTGAGCTAAATCCAACCGCAGTTGTTTGTACTTGGCAAAGTCGATATCAGAAATCGCCTCGGTTTTTTGATCAACAGCCATGGAACGCTGCAACTGCATAAACTGGCGTTGATAATTTTTCCAGGGGCGATTGTAATCCTTCCAAATCATCCAGATGATACAAATCAAAAGCACCAAGCTGGACCAAAGGAAAACCTTGGTTAAAGTTTTGCTGTCGTAAGCTCTTTCGTCTTTAAAGTCGGCCAAGGCTATATCCTTCGTTTGTTAAATGTTAAAGAAAATCTCGGGTATCGCCACAATGTACTTCAGATTGATTAACCATCTTAAAACCATCTTGATCGGTAAAGCCGCCATCGACAAAAACAAAAATATCAAAATTCCATAACGAACTACGCCCATTTTTTCGAGCAGTTCTTGAAGCAAAGGGATTTTTTTGGTTAGCAAAGGCGGCAACCCGATTAAATAAAACCCGACCGCCAGGAATCCCCAAATTTCGCGAAGTAAAAAATTAGAAGGCAACCCAATACCCAAAATACGAACCCAGATGTATTCGGACAAATTAACGTTGTTTAACACCACCACTTTATGAAGATCCCAATTTTCATAAGGACCAAAGAAGTTCCAGCCTGGCCCCCGCATAAAAGTACCCAAGAAGATCAAAGTGACCCATAGAATAAAAAAGCCGAACAAGAAAGGAATGATCGCCAATTTGCGTTCGTTAAAAGTGTAGTAACCAGCTCCCTTGGGATTTTTATCAATATAAGGAATGGCCATCAACCCAACGATGATCAATGTGGGAAATACCACGCCCGCGAGCCAGGGGTCGTAATAAACCAGCATTTCTTGCAATCCCAGGAAGTACCAGGGAGCCTTTGAGGGATTGGGCGTCCAGGCCGGCGTCGCGGCCTGTTCCAGGGGAGCGTGCAAACACAAAGACCAAATTAAAAGAACCACACCGGCCACAACAGTGGCGATAAATTCGATATAAACCAAATCGGGCCAAACATAGACTTTTTTATCAGAGGTTTCTTTTTCTATCGGAGGTTGACCTTGAGCGATACGACGGTCATTGAGAACCCCTTGACGGAACGAAAGCCAGGTAAAGAAACCGACGGAGAAAACCATCAAGAAGATAGGTACGTTATCCGGCAAGGAAGCGATTTCGCGGAAGTGAACACTGTAAACCATTGAGAAAACAATGGCGCCGATGGCTCCCCATAAAAGCTTCACCGCGAAGGCTGGCTCCGTCCATTTTTCTCGGTATTTAATCATCGCCCAGAAAGCGATGACCGAAAACAAGAAATATGACCAGGGTTGAAGCACAAAATCGATGGCATCCAGTATGTAATGCATGATCCCTCAAAAAAACTAATTTTTATTCGAGCCGCGAATTACAGCGGGCCCGAAATACCGCCGTCCTTACGAACACGCCAAAAATGGATCGCCATCAAAGTAGCCGCCACAATGGGAACCACCACACAATGAAGCACGTAAAAACGAATCAGTGTCGCCTCAGAAACAAAATGACCGCCCAAAAGGGCGAAATGAATGTCCGAACCGCCGTTAACCAAATGCACACCGCCAATTTGAATCATGGAAGCACCAGGGCCTTCATAACCCATAAAAGGTGTGGCCCGGGCCATATTAGTGCCGACTGTAATAGCCCACATAGCCAACTGATCCCACGGCAGTAAGTAGCCGGTGAATGATAAGAGAAGCGTGATAACCAGCAAAATAACCCCAATAACCCAGTTAAATTCGCGGGGCGGTTTATAAGAACCTGTCATGAACACGCGGAACATATGAAGCCATACTGCGATCACCATGGCATGGGCACCCCAACGATGAATTTCACGCATAATTCCCAAAGGTACATGTTCCCGCAAAGCCACAATGTCGTAATAAGCGTATTCGGCAGTAGGCCGATAGTAGAACATCAGCAAAATACCAGTCACGGTCAGGTTCAAAAACAGGAAAAAGGACAAACCGCCCATACACCAGGTATAACTCATCTTTACGCCCGAATGACGGGCCTTGACTGGGTGCAGATGCAGAAAGACGTTGGACAAAACAGCCATCACTCGATTACGCGGGGTGTCGGGATATCCGTGACGAAAAATGGACTTCCAAACTTGACCTTCCGCGATGGCTTTCTTCACCGCTTCCGGCGAAGGACTTTGAGCGAAAATTTCATCGATTTTCTTTTTCAATTTATCCAGCATGAGTCAAATCCTTTTTAAAACGACTTTAAATCAACCTTTATAATCTAAAAAAGAACCAGGCAATCCCCATTGGCCCAGCTCTTGTTGGTATTGAATAGATTCATCAATTTGAATCAGCCCGTCATCGGTCAAAATAATATTAAACCGCGGCAAGGGACGCGGGGCAGGTCCTTCAAAGTTAACGCCTGTAATGTAATAACCGCTACCGTGACAAGGGCACTTAAATTTTTGTTCCGCTTGAAGCCAGTTGGGCGTACAGCCTAAATGGGTGCAAATAGTGGAAAGGGCATAAAAACCTTCTGTATTTCTGACAACCCACACGCGATGAGCTTCTTTATATCTCTCATCCACCCCTAAAGAATAGGTATTCGGCGCGCCAGCCGCGAATTTCAAAGGCGGCTCAAAAGTAACATTCGGAAAAAGAAAACGCACAACTCCGCTCAAAGCGCCCAAAGTCGCGGCCGTGAAAGCAACCCAGGCTAACCCCAAGAGGGATAGAAACGAACGGCGATTTAATTGAGGATTTAAAGCGGAGGCTTCAACTTCTTCTACATGAGAATGAGCTTTGTGCTCCTGAGCTTCCTTATACGCATTGAACAAAAAGGTGATTGTCAGAACCAAAACGTATACAAACAAGGACGCCAGAGCGATAAATCCAAGGTTAATGATAAGAGAACTGAATTCAATCGTTGAAGATGGGGCAACGTCCGCGAAGGAAGATTTCGCCATCAAAAAAGCCACAAAAAACAAGAAGAAAAAACGATATCGACTCACGCAACGAGAGTTCATTCAAACCACTCCGGTGAAAAGTAAAAAATTTTAAGGACAAAGCCAAAATCGATTTCAAAAACTTAATCGAATTGGTTTGAAAACAGGCGGTATTCTAAACGAGTGCCAGAAGAGGGTCAAGTAAGGATGACCAAAATCACACTCAAATTTAAAAATCTTGACTTAATTTTCCCAATTCAATTTATTTATGCTTGACGATTCAAACAACTTTAAAACGGTATTTTCTTTGGCATAACCAATGGCTATAAGCATCTCCAAACTTCGGTTACAACAAGACCAAAAGGCATTGTTCAAAAGGCTCCCCCATCAACGGACCTTCTTTTCAACGCTTTTAACCTTATCTTCCATTGTTTGAACTCTATCGGTTCTGGTTCCGAATTTGAGGGTCGTCGTAATACGGGGTGCGCCCATTTGATGAACTATTTCATGGCAGCGTTTGATAGCGGCAAAAACTTCGTCCCATTCACCTTCAATGTTAGTGCCGTAAGCGTGCAATTTTGTGTTAAGTCCCGCTTCTTTTAAAACTTTTTCACAAGCGGCGACATATTCGGAAACTGAAACTCCTACACCCAGGGGTACCACACAAAGATCCGCGATTACTTTCATATTTCACTCCCTTGGTTCAATTTAAATCTAGTTTGAGAGTTTAAAATGGAAATTTCAAGAATCCCGTAACTAAAGTACCCAGAACACATAGAAAAAAAGCGAAAAAGAGTCCTACCGAAACAGGCAATGAAGCAAATGATCGGTTTTCTTCTGGTTTTAAATAAAGAATCGCGATAACCCGTAAATAGTAGTAAGCGGAAATAAAACTGTTAAGAACCGCCACAACGGTCAGCCAGATCATTCCATTATCCATCGCCAGTTTGAAAAGAAAATACTTTCCAAAAAACCCGGCGGTGGGCGTCATGCCCGCCAAAGAAAACATAAAAATCGCCAGCGCAACTCCCATCCAGGGACGCCGATAACCCAACCCTCGGTAATCCTCAAAATTAGTTTGGCTTTCACCCTCTCCCGATGCCCAGGCGATCCACCCAAAAGTTCCGGCGGTCATAAAGGTATAAACCAAAAGATAAAAAGCCACGGCTCGTTCTACCGAATCCGCCGGGTTACCAACCGCTGCGGCCAAACCCACCGCTAAATAACCGGCATGAGCCACGCTGGAATAAGCCAAAAGCCTTTTGAGATTCGATTGACCCAAAGCGCTTAAGTTGCCCAAGGTCATGGTGAGCACGGCCAGCACGCAAAGAGCGGCAGTCCAAGAGCCCGGAATTCCAAAAACTTCAGTAAAAAGCCGCGCAAAAATACCGAAAGCCGCCGCTTTCACACCCGTGGAAAGAAAAGCGGAAACCGGAGCAATCGATCCGTCATAAACATCCGGCGCCCAACCGTGAAACGGAACCAACGCCACTTTAAAACCCAGTCCTGCCAACAGAAGCGCCGCCCCCAATTGAACAAATACTGCTGGGTTAAACCCCATCACCGAAGCATTCATGTTTTTTTCCAGAAAAAGTCGAAGATCAGGAAAGTGAGTAGTGCCAGAAACACCGTACAGAATGGCGATTCCATAGAGGAGAAAAGCTGAGGAGAAAACACCGTTTAGAAAGTATTTCAACGCCGCTTCAGTTGACCGCTCTTTGATTCGCAAATAACCAGCCAAAATATAGCCCGCGATAGACATGAGTTCTAAACCCACAAAAAGGGTTAAAAACTCTGAAGCCGAAACCAAAACGATCATGCCCGCAGCGGCCAAAAGAATAAGCGCGTAATATTCCCCCGTCACCGCCTTCTCCCGCTTTAAATAAGCCGATGAAAATAAAACGGTTAATAACGCGGATAAAAGACAAATAGCTTGAAGGGTTACCGAATAAAGATCGATAACCACCGAACGATTAAACAAAGCTCCTGGCATTCCCTGGCGGGATAAAAGGCTAAAATCAGCGCCTAACGCCAAAACCAGAAAAGTTAACGCGATGATAGGCAAAACCTTGCGTCCCTCTTCTTTTGAAAACATTTCCAAAAGCAAAAGAACCACTACGCCCGCCACCACAAACCAAAGGGGCAATAAAGCGGTTAATTCAAGGGGAAGACAGGTCATTTACCGGCCTCCCTTCTTGTCTTTTTCCATCTCTTCTTGCAGATGCCGTTGGTTAGCCGCGAAATCCGTCATAGCTGGCGCCGGTTTCAACCGCTCAATAACATTCGCCTGAAGCGATTTTTCCATCGGCCTGAGGAAAAAGTTAGGCGATAACCCAATCCACAAAACGGCTGTCGCCAGGGGCAGTAACAAAGCGATTTCGCGAGCGGATAAATCCAGCACAGTATTTTGTTTTTTATTCGTCGGACCCAGGAAAACTTTTCCGTAGAGATAAAAGAAATACCAGGCGGACAGCACAAACCCGGAGATGGCCAAAAGGGCTAAAACCGTGTTCGCCTTGTAAGCCGATACCAGAATTAAAATTTCCCCCACAAAGCCGGCTAAACCCGGCATTCCCAAAGCCGCCGCCATTAAAAGCAGGAACAATGTCGCTAACACCGGTGTCGTCTTTGCCCAGCCGCCAAAATTGGACATTTCGTAGGATGGTCGCCGCTCATAAAGCATACCGACTAATAGAAAAAGTCCGGCCATGTAAACCCCGTGGCTAACCATTTGCAGTACTCCCCCCTGAAGTCCTGTCAGTGAAAAAGTAAAAACCCCCAAAAGAATCATTCCCATGTGGGACAGAGAGGAATAAGCCAGTATCTTTTTAAAATTCGTTTGAAGCGTCGCCATCAAAGCCCCATGCAAAACCCCGACCACGGCCAGAATCATAATCCAGGGAGCGAAAGCCTTGGCCGCGTCAGGAAACAAAGGGATACAAAACCGCAAAAGACCATAAACTCCTAATTTGGCCATGACGGCCGAAAGAAGCACCGTACCACCCGCGGGAGCTTCCACATAGGCTTCCGGCAGCCAGCCATGAAAGGGGAACAAGGGAACTTTAATCAGAAAAGCCAAAGCGAAAGCCAGAAAACACCAAAATTGAGTGTCCTCCGCAAAAAAGTGATCCACAATTTTTGAATAATCAAAACTTTTCACTTCATGGGTTATATATAGCAGCGCCACCAGCATCAAAAGCGATCCCAGCATGGTATAGAGCACAAATTTGATGGTGGCTTTGACCCGATTTTCGCCGCCCCAAATTCCGATCAGAAAAAAAGCCGGAATCAACATCATTTCCCAAAAAACATAAAAGAGAAATAAATCCGTGGAAACTAAAGTGCCGATCACTGCGGATTCCAAAAGGAGAATGCAGGCGTAATAGCCCCGCTGAGAAAAAGCGCCAAAGCCCGCCAAAGTCACCAGGGGAACCAAAAAAGTGGTTAAAAGAATCAGCCATAATGAAATGCCGTCAATTCCGACAGCATAATGAATACCCAGATTCGGCACCAAGTCATAGAGCTCTTTAAACTGAAAACCGGCATTGGATAAATCAAATTGAAGGTAAAGTTGTAGCGAGAAAATAAAAACCGTAAGTGAAACCAAAAAGGCAAGCGCTTTGGCGGCCTTTTCCCAGGGGAAAAATCCCACCAAAATCGCGCCTACTAAAGGTAATCCTATTAATAATGATAAAGTCAAAACGATCCTCTCAATGCAGTAAGAGATAAATTAAAAGAGCCGCGCCAGCCGCCACATAAGCCAGATAAACCCTTACAAAACCAACTTGAACTTGTTTCGCCGCCTGAGCGGCTTTTGATATGCCTTTAACTGCCCATTCCACTAACCGGTTCACCAACAGCGTCTCAATGACCCAACCCGAAACCCATCGGGCAACCGCTCTGGCCAGCCGGACCACCGTGTCGTTATAAAATTCATCGATGAAATATTTTCCATCCAATACTTTTTTGACGCCCGCGAACATGAGGGTCAGATTTTTACTCACACTCGGTTTAAAGCTATAAACATACCAGGCCACTGTCACACCCAGAAAAGCCACCGCGAAGGAAACCAACATCAACATGGGTTCTAAACTGCGAGGAAGAGCGTCAGATTCCAAGGTCGACAAATGAAAGAGCGGGTCTAAAAATCTGCCCAATTCGTCTGCTCCTCCAATCGCCACCGGCACACCAATCCATCCGATACCTAAAGAAAGCAGTCCCAACAACAAAACAGGCCAGGTCATGATGCGGGGAGATTCATGTAGATGTTCGTAAACTTCGTGATCCCCACGGTAGTTTCCGAAGAAAACTAAAATCACTAATCGGGTCATATAAAAAGAGGTTAAAAATGAAGTCATCAATCCGACAAAATAAAGAATCTGCGGAAGAATCGGAAAAATAGAGTTGGGGGTGGTCAATGCCTTCCACAAAATTTCATCTTTGCTAAAAAAACCGCCGCAGGTAGGCAGAATTCCCGTGATCGCGATCCAACCCATTAAAAATGCCAAACTGGTGACCGGAATATGTTTCAGCAGTCCGCCCATTTTGCGAATATCCTGTTCCCCACTTAAAGAATGAATCACCGAGCCCGCCGCCAAAAATAAGCAGGCTTTAAAAAAACCGTGGGTAATGAGGTGAAAAATACCCGCCTCGTAACTTGTCACACCCACACCCAAAAACATGTAACCCAATTGGGAAATGGTAGAATAAGCCAAAACCTTTTTTATGTCGTTCTGAACCAGCGCGATGGTAGCCGCGAAAAGCGCCGTTAAAACCCCAATTACCGCGATTAAAGTGGATACCCAGGGGGCTAAAACATAAAGAAAGTGAAGACGGGCTATTAAATAAACCCCGGCCGTCACCATGGTAGCGGCGTGAATAAGAGCTGAAACCGGCGTAGGGCCCGCCATCGCTTCCGGAAGCCATACATAAAGAGGAATTTGAGCAGACTTACCCGTCGCGGCGAAAAGGAAACAAAGACAAATGATCGTCGCTGTCGCCTCGGTAAAAACCTGTTTGTGGCTTAACAAATCATTGAAGTTAAACGTTCCCGCCAGGGCAAAAACCATCAGGAGTGCCGCGATAAACCCCGCGTCACCAATACGGTTGAGAATAATGGCCTTCTTACCCGCTTCCGCGTTAACGCCGTCTTCAAACCAGAAACCAATGAGCAGATAGGAGCAAAAACCAACACCCTCCCAGCCTAAAAACAAAACCAAAAGGTCCTGGGCTAAAACCAATACCAGCATGGAAAAAAGAAACAGATTGAGATAAGCGAAATAACGGCCAAACCCCTTGTCCCCCTTCATGTATCCGGCGGAATAAAGATGAATGATGCTGGAAAGAAAAGTAATAAAGATAACCATAACGCCGGAAAGCGAATTGAGTTCCAGATTAAAACTCACATGAAAGCTTCCGGACTCAATCCAGTTAAAAAGTTCCTGCACCCAGGGGCTGTCGGGAGTTTGCTTGAAGTGAAGAAACATTTCCCAGGAGACAATGAAAGAAGCGATCGCGGCCCCGCAAGCCACCGCCGCGTAAACCCACGGCTTCACGGTTAAAACCTTCCGCGCCGCCAAAAGGGTCAAAAGGCCGTTGATCACCGCGCCCAATAGCGGCAGCGCCACGATCAGCCAGAGCCAGTCCGAATGGATGTAAATCACATCTTGAAAATTTTCCAGTTTTAACATTTCACCCTCAAATAACTTCTAGTTCTTCAAGCTTTTAAACATATCCAGATTCACCGTTTCTTTTAAACGGAACAAAGCAATCACAATCGCTAATCCCACACAGGCTTCCGCCGCCGCGATAGATACCACGAAAAGGACAAAAACATGGCCTGTCAAATCGCTATTCACTTTGGCGAAGGTAATAAATGATAAATTGACGGCGTTGAGCATCAGTTCCAATGACATCAATGTCATAAAAACATTCTTGCGGGTCAAAACCCCGGCGATTCCAATGGTAAAAAGAACCGCGGAAAGCGCTAAGTAATGGTTGGGCGTGATGGGATAAAGTTCCATTACAGTTTCCTTTTCGCCATGACCAGCGCTCCAATAACCGCTGTCAAAAGAATGAGCGAAAGAATTTCAAAAGGAAAAAGAAAATCAGAAAAAATCTTTTCTCCAACCATCATCAATGTTCCAAAATCAGGCGTCAGCGAACCCCATGTCCAATCTTTATTGGGAAGAACACAAAAAAGAATCGGTCCCAAGATAGTTCCAAAAAGAGCGACTAAAGCCAAAATGACCCAAAAAGGCTGAGCCCTCATGGGTTGTAAATCGTCCTTGTGCAGGTTCAAAAGCATGATGACGAAAATCACCAAAACCATAATGCCGCCCGCGTAAACCAGAATTTGGATAATGGAAACAAAACTCGCGTTGAGCATGGCATATAAACCAGCCAAAGCCCCGAAGACCCCTATCAAAGTCATCGCCGATGAAATGGGATTCACACGGGTAATCATCAGCAGACCGAAAATTACCGAGGCCGCCGCTAAAATGTAAAAAACCATCGCTTCGAGCATCTTCTGCCTTTCGATTAAGGCCGCGCGTGCGGTCCGTGGGTCAAAATCACCGGCCTCGGCGGATTGTAATCCGCTACTACATCTTCGTTATTGTGATTCATCAAAAACTCTTTGGTGTAAACCATACTTTCACGGGTATAGCCGGCGATCGTCACATCCGGCACATCCATGCGGATCGCGTCCAAGGGGCAGGCATCCACGCAAAAACCGCAGAAAACACAACGCAGCATGTCGATCTCGAACCGCTCAGGGAGCTTTTCAATGTTCGGATCCGGCGATTCTTCGGCCTTAATGTGAATGCATTCCGCCGGACAGGCGGTAGCGCAAAGCATACAAGCTGTACAGCGGGGGGCTCCGTCTTCCCGTTTCATTAAACGGTGGCGGCCCCTTGTGGCTGGGGGCAGGTCTTTTTTTTGCTCGGGGTAAAACACAACGGGCATGCGTTTGGGATTCAGGACGTTCTTCATCACATGACCCATAGTCACGATCAATCCCCGAACCACCGCGACCAGATAAAATTTTTGAGCGCCTTTGGGTTCGGCGCGGTCTACGACTCTCATAAAAACCTCACTTGGATATCAACAGCCAAACACCCGTTACCAGCAAATTCACCAAACCTAAAGGAAGCAGCATCTTCCAACCCAAATTCATCAGTTGGTCATAACGAAAACGCGGCAGAGTCCAGCGGACCCACACAAAAAGCCAGCAGAAGAATAACACTTTGGCCAGCAAACAACCCATTTGAAGAAGCGCAGTCAAGACCTGCCCAAACCAGGGAGCGAAAGAACCGTTAAAGGCATAAAACAACCCGGCTAAACAAACCACCGCCAGACCGTAGAAAAGTCCCGAAAAGAGGAAGGGCTCCCACTTCGCCACACCTTTTTTAAACAGGGTTTCCTGCTGACGGGCCTTAAGACCAATCAAATAACCTAAAAGAATGCATTTGATGAAACCCAAAATACAAACCGCGATCAAAACTTCTTGGGGATGTGCCGCTAACACGTCGGTCGAGAAATACGGAACCTGATAGCCGCCCAAAAACAAAGTGGCAATCACAAACGAAGCCACCACCATATTGGAATATTCGGCCATAAAGAAAAGCGCGAACTTTACGCTGGAATATTCAATGTGGTAACCCGCCACCAGTTCAGACTCGCCTTCCGCCAGGTCAAAAGGATTGCGGTTAGTCTCGGCAAAAGAAGCCACGAGGAAGAGAACAAATGCCACCGGTTGGAGAAAAATGCCCCAATTGGGTAAAGGAAGCTCATGACCAAAAACGGTTAACCAACGACCCTGGGTTTCCACC
>Ga0302280_1001279_pt1 | contig 20911 bp, 23 predicted proteins | sample III_Fen_E1_1_FD_198771 | JGI IMG/M metagenome (GOLD analysis project Ga0302280, IMG submission 198771) | Peat permafrost microbial communities from Stordalen Mire near Abisko, Sweden - III_Fen_E1_1 | ecosystem: Environmental > Terrestrial > Soil > Wetlands > Permafrost | place: Sweden: Abisko... | reverse complement strand
AACAACCCTAATCGGTAGCGTAAATGGTGCGGATACTATTATTCTATCACCCGACAGAGGCTTATTTGGTTTCTCTGATAACACCAAATCTGCTTTGCCTCAAACCCGCATGATATCGCAATCTGATTTTAAAGGATTTCCCAATAATGAGACGTATTGTGAGTCCTATCCTATCTTTAGTAATGTTAATGCGGGCAATGCTACTTTCGTAGATAAAGGAACATTCAAGAATGTATCATATGACGGGTCAATTGACACTTATGATTATAATGTAAATTACCCGATACCCGGGGGGGCGCAATTTTTATGGGAATGGTCTTGGCCGGGGCAAATAGAAATAGCGAGCGTAGACCCATCTAAAACACCCTATATACCTAACAGTTTTTGTTATACGCTATTAGACGATGACAATAATTGTTTTTCTTTTTTAGGAGGAGGTTTTCAATTCTCGCAAGGATATTTTGCTCTATTTTTTCCCTATTCATTTCAAATGAATAGCACCACTTATGAATACAAACATGTCACAGATATGACTTGGACTGTTGATGGAAAAGATTATATTATCCCGTTATATTGGCAAAAAAATATTTCTGATCCTTCGACCACTTATTCATTAACAATAAATGGTAATATCAATTTTGACTTTAACTCGTTTTGGGAGCCGGAAGAGTATTAAACAAATAATAGAATTCCGCTTCATTCCAAAAATCCTTCGAATCGATAAACTCGCCGATTGCTGATTCGGACGATATAGGGCAATCTTTTTGACTGAGCCAGTGGGCTTTAGAGGGATAAGTTTTGTTTTGACTAAGAATAAACTTACTTGTCTTAAATTTGGTCTTATCGGAAATATAGGAAATCGGCAATTTATCTTTGGAAGAAAACTTCGCTTTTTGAATTGGCGTATTATCTAAATAAACGATTTTTAACTTGTTTATTTCTTCTTCGGATAGCTCGGATACCAAAGCGTAGGGAATCCCCAATTTCTGTACTTGCTGGACAATAGGGAGTTGGTCGGCGCTTGTAATTAAAACTACAATTTGAACAATGTTCTGGCGAAGTTGCATTAGGGCATTTTCGTTTAAAAGTTTATCTGTATAAATAGCACATTTTCTTAGCCCGATTTGATTGTATAGAAATTTTTGGGTCGTCTCGTTCTCTTGGACATAATCGTATCGAATATGAAGTAATGCATTAGGCATGAATTTGGGATCGACCAAACAATCAGGAATAGACTCTAGAGAAGTAGAAGAAAACTCTTTGCCAAAAAAAATAGATTCTCGTTCAATCGATCCTTCGATATTTAATAATTCCAAAACCGATTTAGCTATAACTTCCGGTTTGATATAGTTGATAATTTTAGGATCATCCTGTTGGCTATAGGAAGGCTTGCGCTCCCCTAGGGGAGCCTGAATCAATCGAACATCTTCTGGATTGCTCCAATACGGTTTGGAGTGTTCGATATACATGTTGGAGTATAAACCCACAATTTTAGTACCGAAAACAGAAGCGATATGCACGTTTAGAGAATCTACCCCAACATGTAATAATGCATTTCTGACGACATCGAATGTTTGTCTAAAAGACGTTTGCCCGCAAAGATTGACATCTATATTCGGAATAATCGCGTCGCCGCTGCCTCCGATTTGAACAACTTTAATATTCTCCTTGTCCAAAAAGGGCTTTAAAATCGAAAGGACTTCTGGAAACCAGTTATACTGTCTAGATTGATAACGAGAATCTCCCTGAATTGTGATATATTTCTCGTGAACCAAAGGATAAAACTTGGGTATCAAATGAGGTTTGGAAATTTTAGCGCGAGCAATCGATGCGTATGATTCTAAGATGTGCATGTGTCTAATACGGTATATTCGTCTACGAAGGCTGTAGAGGAATCCTTATATTTAATATGGGTTTTGTCCTTACCGTTGTGTAAGTAGGTCAGATATCTTTGTGTGCTCGCGTGGAGTAAATATGCAACTTTGAAAAATCCCTTATGATTTCCGGCTCCTTCTAACCAAATTAAATTGTCCATCTCGGGAATAAACGGTAACGTTTTGAAAATATAAGGATTGCCCTCAACAATTTCCATGTATTCGGGCTTGGTCGCGAAATAAATTTTGTCTTCGGGATAAAGATTAAAAATATCTTCTAATAAAGATAAAGCTAAAATAATGTCGCCTGCGGACTCAGGAATAACCACTAGAATTCGGTGATCCCTGTCACCTTCAAGTATATTTTCAAAATCGACCTTGATAAGTTTGTCGTTATCTTGTCTGGCGACATTAATAAAGAAATTATAAATATCTTCTCTCTTGGCTCCGTTTTGTAATTGTTGCATCCATTGAATAACCCCGCTATCATCATCGGGCAAATCCATAAAAAGAATATTTTTATACATATCCTTTAGCCATGAGAGATTATCTGATATATCCGGCATGGGATATTTGTCATTCTTCTCGGCGGACTTATTTCTATCAAAATGAAAATCGTGCTTGGGAATTGCGAGAATGGACTCGGCTATCTCTTTTCCGGTTTTATTTGTAGCGTAATTCTCCAGAGCCCAAGTTCTAGAAAGCCGACCTAAATCGGCAATCTTATCCGGCTTCATAGTTAAAGCTCTATAAATAATTTTAGCTATAGTATTGGGATTAGGATTGCTTTTTAAGAATAAACTTCCTATCTCAGTATAGAAAGTATAATCAAGCTCAATCGAACCTTTATTAAACTTGATTATATCCTCTCCATACGAATAGTTACATGTCGCGACGGGAAGTTCTGTTAAAGCCGCTTCAACGCACGGCATTTCACACGCGCCCGAATTAGCTGGGTGAATATAAAAATTCATCAGATTGTAAATCTCATTCAATTGCTGTTCGGTAACGCCGCATTGAATATTAGCGGTGATTAGAGATTTAGGAATGCCAGTCTTAGGGTTGGTTAGGTCTTGTCCTTGAAACGGGCCAACAAAATAATCTCTAGTATTCTTGCAAACATAAGTGCAGAGAACTTCTTTTTGATTTACTCCGTATTGCTTGCATAATTCTTCGATATTCCATCCCTCGCCATAATGAGTATGGGTATAAAGCATTGTATGCTTAATCTCTGGATGCTGTCTCTTGAATAGGGCATATCCTTCGATTAACTTGTTGACAAGCTTTCGAGGTTGGTTTCTAAACACGAAACCATAGATAAACGCTTGAGGATGGATATTATGGCGCTGTCTCAAAGATAGACGCTCAGAATCAGGCAAACGATAAAAGACTTCGGTATCTAAGCAGGGATATTGGGTCTTTGTTTCTACTCCCTCTTTTCTAAGAGCGTCTTCGGCAAATTTGCTCCAAGTCCAATAATAAGGGGTGGATTGCGCGTCTTCGATGCATTGCTTGCTAATAGGCAAGCTATCTACCGTCTCCCAAAAAATTACAGGAACTTTACCAAAAAAGGATTTCTTTCTTATAAAGCTAACGCCCCAAGTATCCTCTATAGCAAGAAGTACGTCGGGTTTAAACTTAAAAACTAAATCTTCAATAGCGTTATCGCCATACGAAGCCATTTTCGCTAAGTGCGCGTCTTGGTTTAAACGTTGAACTAATGCCGGATCGGGTGGAATTACTCCATGCGTTGCCCAAGGATATCTTTGGAAATCGGGATGCTCGTAGGGCATTCCGCAAGCGATATGAATCAATTCTATCTTATCGCTATAATTAGTAAATAAATATTTAAGTAAAGATTTAGCATTTCTCCCAAAACCTGTGGCAGCGCCACAGTAGTTACTTAAAATCATTACCCTCTTTTTCTCCATATCATATTATATATGAATGAGTAAAAAAAGTCTAATAAATTATTGATATAAAAAACAATATTATTGTTTGAGATAACCACTTAAAGTCAATAAAATAAAAAGCCTATAAAATTAATTATAGGCTTTTATTTGTTTCTCTCGATTTTCGTTTAAGCGGATAACAACATCACTTACTCTTTAACGACATACGAAAGGACTTGTCGAGCTTTTACGTATTTCTTCTTTGTTAGATAGCTACATCAACAACCCTTTATAGACGGGAAGAAGGAACCGTCTCTTTAGCTTTTTGATAACTAAATTCTTGAAATGTCAATGGAGCACCCCTTTTTGTTTTATTAAACTTCATGTAACCCTTTGTTCTAATAGAACGCCACGTATAAAAATCTTTCAGTCCTTCTTTCCAAATTATTAGTCCGAATCGAGCAATATTTTTAGCTCCACTAATGTGAGCGTCGAAAGCAGAATGGCAATTCGGGCATTGCGTCTTATCGTGCGTTTCACGATCTAATTGCGCATCACAACCCAAACACATTTGACTAGTATAAGCGGTCGGCACCAAAACAAATGGGATTCGTTCTTCATAACAACGTTTCTGCAAATATTTAATAATTTTATCGTGACCAAACGATCCCATATTAGCACCAGCGGTTAAATTATCAATACATAGCAAAAATCTATTTTCTTTAATAAACGGAAACCAAGAATCGACAATAGGACGTATAATTTTCAAAAAATGAGCGTGCTTTCTTTGAATCTTAAAACGAATGGCGCTTCTTCGAGCTTGCGTCAGCCTTTCGGAAGGAAATTTTCTGTCATATTTTTCTTTCCATTCTTTATTAAGTTCGTTTAATCCTTGAATTGCATTTTGACACGCCGGACTCAAGGATAATTTGATTTTTTCATTAATAGACTGGCTAAAAACTATACTGTTGTCTTTATGACGATTTAAATCGATCCCAAGTGAAGCTTGAGGTAAATAAGCCCATTCGAAATCGATAAGTAGAACCATTACATATTCCCATCTTCCGCTATTATATCGGATAAGATTTCCTCCTTTAAACCATTCTCCTTTAGTATTAAGCGAGTAGTTTCTCTTTAGAGTCTCGATTTTCCATTGGGCGGCTTCGGGAATGGTAAATGGAATAGATAACCATTCATTATCTTTCAAATAATAGGAAAAGATATCGTTCGAAATTTTTACCACTCCGCTACTTTGAATTTGAATCGATTTTCCGTTCTTGATTTTAGGAGGAGAAGTAATTGATTTTTTCTTGAATCGCTTGGCTCGCGAGGAATACATTTCGATAGCTTTAAACGAAATAGCTTTGGCTGGGGCTTGCTTGTTCCACCCGAATCTCTCTTGAAATTTTGGCATTAATTCTCTAGTAAAATCATCAGGGAATTTAGCTCTTTTCGGTTTTAAATCGTCCAAAGAGATTTCTTGATTATTATATTTATCGTGAATAATTTCAAGACTATCATTGACAGCTTTTTTAAATCCATTTAAAATCTCCAATAGCATTGTTTCCTGATTTGGAGTAGGATTTAAATGCAAATTAACTTTAATTAATTTGAATGGTTTTTCTTTCCATTCTGAATCGAAAGGGAGTCTTTGTTTTTTCATAGGAAAATGCGGAATAGTTTGACCCATTCCGCATTATTAGTTTCAGGCTATTTTCGTTTAAGCTGATAACTACATCGCTTACTCTTTATAGACATACGAAAGGACTTGTCTTTAAAACGGATCGGCCCCGCTATCTTCTCCGGCAGTTGAATCCTCACCCTTTGGAGTTTCAGACGACTTCGGAGCTTGAGCTTTTTTAGCCGCGTAATCCTTTGCCCGCTTGATATCTTCTGAATATTGAGCGTCGAAGAAATGAGTTAAAACATACTTTAAATGTTCTTCTAGTAGAACCGCCTCGTCTAATGTAAACGGCACTTTCCACTTTTCGGTATTCTTAAGGACGGTCAAACCGAATCCGGCCACCGTATCAGAATCCTTTGTCTTATAAGGAGCAAAGAAAATGGTAGTCTTCGAATCTGCGGTTGTATGGAAAAACTTAACTTCGATTAAATTACGAAGCGAGCGCAGAAATCCGCCAATCTCCGTTGCGTTAAATTTAATGTTTAGCTTCTGTCCCTCCTTAAAGCTTCCGATGTGACGAGACTCGTCGTATCCTGTTTGTCTGACAATTTGAATGTATAGCGCCCCGTCTTTACTATTGAAAGAAAAGTCCGCGAGTGCTCCCGTTACTGTTTTATTTGGTTTGAAAAAACTTAGGCCCATAATTTTATTCCTTATTGTATATTGTATATTTCTTACGTTACTTTATCCACTAATTCTTCTTCTTTAAATTCATTTCTTAACTCTGAAAGCTTAGTATAAATTTTAAAGTTTTGAATGTCACATTTATCCAAAAAGATTGTTTCGTTATCTTGTTTTTTTCCCTTGACAAAGACGATATCTCCTTCTTTCGGAATAACTCCGCCATTCTCTTCCATGATCAAATCGACGGTCGCCGAACGTTCCGTGTTAAACGCCATAGCTCTAATGATTCCCGTTTCGTCTTGCAGACTTAGGGCGAGATAGACTGTTCCTTTACGAGAGGTTTTTTTTGAACTTTCTAGAACTTCGCACACAGAGAAAATTCGATCATTCTGGTCTTTTTTGTCTTGGATATCCCGAACCGTCTCTAGAAGATTCATGTACTCAGAATTAATTTCTCGAAGATTGTAAGTATATGGATAACCCATATTCTGCTTTTCGTAGTAGTAGATTGCTAGTTTATCAAATTGACTATTCTTCTGGAAAATCTCTTTGTATGGTGCTGCACGACGCTTTAAAGTTTCTAGTCGGGTGTCTTTGATATAAGGCTTTCCCTTATCATTTTTATTCTTAATCATGTACCCTAAAATTTCGCGCAAGTCTTTATACTTGTCACTCATTTGGATAAAGATAGCGTGAACGTATTTCTTTTCGGTCGCTGTAAGCAAACGATAAAGCTGAGCCTCGTAAACAAGAGAACTTCGGTCAATATCGGATTCTAAACAGCCGCTCTGAATTAAGCAGGAAAGAACCCCGATATTGATTTTGCATTGTTCTGCGGCGGCAAATAGCTCGAATCGATTTGCATATTCCTTACGGAAACCAAGAAGCTTTTCGATGGTCTTATCTGAAATACCACGCAATGATCCTAGCCCATAACGAATATTTCCATTCTCAATTGAAAATTCCAACTTAGAATTAGTTAGGCTTGGAGGTAAAAGCTTAATTCCGAAATCTTGCAACTCGTGTTGAATCGTATTAATTTCCTGTAATGGGTTTTGCTCGAACTTGGCTTGATTGAGCAAAGCAATATAAAACTGCAAAGGGTGTTTGTATTTTAGATAAATAGTTAAAGCAGCTAAGGCCGCGAAGGAAACAGAGTGAGAAAGATTGAACGAGTATTTAGATGAATCGTCTAGAATCTTCCATAGCAATTCGCCCAAAGCTTCGGGGTGCTTATTTTCCTTACATTTGGCGTAAATCTTTTCTTTCCATTCTTTAACTTCGTCTACTTTTTTCTTACCTACGATGCGACGAAGAATTTCCGCTTCTTCTAAAGAGAAGCCCATCGCATGAGCCATTTGCATCATTTCCTCTTGATATAAACACACATATCGAGTCTTTTTTAGAATAGGATCAAAAATAGGATGAACTTTTTCATCCGAGTTAGCCACGTACTTATCCACATAAGCAAGAGCGCCGGGGCGAGCCATAGCAACCACGTCAGATAATTCTAACAAATTCTTAGGACAAACTTGATTAGCCACGCGCAAATTACAATCCGCTTCGAGTTGGAAAATACCATGCGGATACTTTAAACCGTATTTTAAATTATCGTAAATAATAGGATCGTTGTCTACGTTGATAGTGCGCCAATCAATTCCTAGCTGCTTACAACAATCGTCAACCACGGCAGAACAACGCGAACCAAGAATATCTAACTTAATAGATAAAGAGGAAACATCATTCATAGTATAGCAACTGACTAAATCTTTATCTTTGGTAAGTTGCAGGGGCATTTCGTCTAATAGTTCTTTATACGAAACGACGTATCCCGAAGCGTGAACCGAGGAATTCTTATAGAGATTTCTTAGCTTTAAAGCTATCTCATAAGCTTCTTTGTTTTCATCTGCCCATCTACGAAATTCCGCTTCGTCTTTATATGCATCTTCTAAATCGTGAACTATGCCAAAATGTTTAGGAATTAAATCGGCGACCTTAACCATCTCATGTTCGGGATGCTCCTCAACAATCTTTCCGCATTCCTTGATTAGAATTTTTCCGCTCAATTCTGACATATTCAGAATTTTGCACATACGATTAGGATAGAGAGAATTAAGGAACTCGACTACCTGTTGACGTTTATGAGGGTTCACATCCAAATCGACATCGGGAGCCAATCCCCCGTCGATATAAGTTATTCCTTCTACGACCTTCTTTTTAGCGCGAGTCTTAGAAATGAATCGTTCGAAGAACAATCCATATTTTAAAGGATCGATTTCAGTAACCCCCAAGCAATAGAATATGAGCGATCCTGCTGCGCTTCCGCGACCGTAATCTCGCATAATATTATTAGTTTGACAAAAATTACATACGCGCCATACTAGTAAGAAATAATCTACAAAACCCAATTCACTGATCGTATCTAACTCTCTATGTAACCGAGCTAAATAATCAGGATTGTTATCTGATAAACCGCGTTGAGCAAAACCCTTTTGAGCGATAAACCCAAGAAATTGATCATTACTACAGTTCTTATTTCCGTAAGTAGAGAGTTCTTCTTCGGTAAGACGTATTTCTGGTAATCTAATATATCCAAAATCGAACTTATAGTTCGTAAATTTATCTGTGAAACTCATATTAAATTTCTAATTGCTTTACTAACGGATGAAAAACCTCAAAGGTTTTTTTAATATCTACTAATGCGTCATGCATTTCATCGGGATTATAAGCGATTCCCAAATCTCTACACAATTGAGCTAGGTTCGTCTTTAGTCCCTTCTTTCTAACACTTAGGAAGCGATATTGTTGAGCCAAGAAATCTTCTGTTTCTTTAAATTTAAGCCCTAATTTCCAGCAAACCGCTAATGCACGAACATCGATAATCCTATCAATATAAGAATAGTCTATAGAGTTTCCGAAGTTTTCGCGCCACATACTATGAATGTAAACATCAAAATTCAACAGATTTTGTCCTACGATAATATACTCTTCATTATACAAATCCTTATCAAACAAATCTAATATTTCTTTAGGGTCTTGTCCGTAAAGCTCAATATTTCTAGGGTCGAATCTTGTTGCAGCCGCCGCCCCCGGTGAGATGTAAAAATCAGGCCATCTAAGATAATAATTATTCTTTTTGATGATTTCAGTTCCTTGACATATCAACCACGAGACTTGCCAAGGTCTGTTATACCCCATTGCTAAATTAAGACACGAAGTTTCCAAATCGGGAACCATGAACTTCTTTTTCGAGAAGTTATATTTAAGGGATTCAGAGCCTATCATTTCGATCTTTCGTACTTTTTCTTTAGTCGATCCAATTCTTTAAGTTCTCGTTTTTGTATAGAAGCTTCTATTTTGAGACGCTGACTTTCTTCTTTAGCCTCTTTTTTTAGTCGTCTTTCATATTCCTTATCTGTTTCTTCTCGTATTTCTCGGCACTCTAATCCATCATTTCCAGCGTATATGATAGTAGAAAAAATACCATTTTCTCGCATATCTTTAGCTATAGCTTCTAGATTCTCAGGCGTATAGTTAGTCCAATCATTAAATAAACCAGACTGGATTTCTATTTGTTTTTTAGGGGACAATTCTTCGCTCATTTATTTTCCTTGTTCTAGATAACTTTCAAAACAAAACTCGCGGCTTGCAAAATGTTCTTGGTTCGGTGAGTCCCACGTAGCTTTGCGCCCCGGCCCTCCGCCGATACATTTCATCGTCATAAACGCCGGGAAGTCTTTCTTCAAATAATAGTAAATCGATCTTACTTCTTCCGCCCCCACTTTAAGCTTATCAATTCCGCGTTGAATAATAGGATCAAAAGGCAAATTACTTTTCTCTTTAAAGAAAGTTGGGTTGAATCTTTCATAATTGAAAAGACAAGTAGAAAACTTTAATAGATTGTTAGCTAAGAACGATCCATAAAACGGTATGGATACAGCCAAATTCGGGGTTAGATACTTAGAAAGATAGCTCTCATCAATTCTAGGAATGTAATAAAATCCATTGGTGTTCGCGCTCGTTACTAATTTGCACAAATCTGGATATCCCTCGGAATTTAAAAGCCAAACTATAATATTGTGTTCAGTCTTAAAACTTTCCTCATCTTTAGTTTCCTGATTAGCCACCATAGTAAGCTTGATTCCAAATCGCAAATTAACGTCGCTCTTTTTAGCAGAATTTGTAGCTTGAAGAAAACCCGTCATGGATTTTTCCACAAGAAATATATCCTTTAAATCGTGTTTTTTCGCGATACTGAAAACACTAACCGGAGAATTATCTTTAATTTCCTCGGCGGGTTCGAGCGTCAAGATGGAGGAGTTTAATGAGAAATGGGAAGTGAATAGAGGTAACATAGAAGATTATAAGCTTTTAGCCTTTTTGTCCTTTTGAGGAAATCTTTCCAACTCTATCCCAACTTCTTTCGCCATTTTTTCTGTATCTTGCACGCTTCCATAAGTCTCAGAGGAATAAAACTCATCATAAATAATCTTCTTAACCCCATGCGCGGCACAAGTGATTAGGCAATTGGTGCAAGGCACCATAGTACAAACCAAAGTATTAATCGAATGGCGCGGAGCGCGGAGCAACGCATTTAATTCGGCATGAACAACGTATTTTCTTCTTCCGTCCCTGTCTTCCCAATTAATTTCAACTCCCGGCGGCGCTCCGTTATATCCGTTAGAAACATAAGAGCCTTCGGAATCTATAGCTACACAGCCCACTTGTTTGTATGGATCTTCGCTGCGATTGGCGATTTGATAAGCAATCGCCATCGCATTTTCAATAAAAGTTGGTCTGGTTCTTTTCGTCATAGATCATTATATCATTCTACCAAAGTTTTTTCTATTCTAAAAAATCATTTGCCGCATCTTTTTCTCTTGACCTGTCAAAACGTGGGCATCCTTTGTATAACTTTTTTATAGCCGAATACCCTTCTTGAAGATCAAGAGGGGGCTGAAAAACAGCCGAGACGAATTCACCGGATTGATCGACAATGTGATAATACTCAAACCCATCCATGTAAGGACATTTCCACGTTTTGCCAGCCTTGCACAACCAAGATTTATGTCTATCGTCGGCGGCGAAATTAGAATAGGCGGAAATCTCATCCATATCGGCCATAATCTTAATTATGTAGTTTGCCCAACTGGAAAATCCTTCTATTTGATTCTCGGTATAGGAATGCTCTTGAACCGGATTCCGAGGAAAACGTAGAAAAACAAATCTAAATTCATAGCTCTTTTTTCCCGGAAAGAGTTTGCGAACCGCCCAAAGATAAAGCATAGCCTGAATGTTCGCTTCTTTATCTTCCCCTGAAAACTTTTGCTTGCTGCTTTTATAGTCTTGAATGATGATCTTATCTTTGAAAACTCCAATTTTATCGATAGTTCCGGTGACTTTGATACCGTCTAGGTCAATTTCGAATTGTTCTTCGGTTCTTATTTCGGGAGCGCCACTACAAAAATAGTCAGCATTCAAACCAACTAAAACCCAAGACTCTATTTCTTTTAAAGTAACGTGATCGTCCAATCCGGCCTTTTTTAAATTCTTTCGAACTAAACGATAAACCGAAGGAACTGCCGCGATTGTCTTTTTTTGTAAAATTTGATTGACATAATCGTATCTATCAATAAGCAATTCTAAAATAAGGTGAACCAGAGTTCCTTTCGGAAGGGCAATATGAAGCTTCTGAGGAACTAACTCGATATAACTCTGGTAAAACAAATACGCACAATTCATGTACGTCTTGATTGTAGAAGCGGAAATTCGGACTTGCTTAGACATTAAAAAACCCTCGAATTTGATCTTTGGAGCAGTCACCAAAATCGTTCTTACCGTTCGGCGGAACGATAATTCGAACATCATCAAAAAAGGATTGGGCTTTCTTCTTTATTTCCGCCGCTCCTTCTTGCCCCCAATTCTTTCTGGATTCCTCATCGTTATTAAGCCCGATTTTGATAGTTTTGACATTTAAACCAATTAATTGCTTAAGAATTTCTTTAGAAATTGATTTACCGAAAATACAAATTGCGTTCATTATTCCGGCATCGTATAAAGCCAAAATATCCCCGATACTTTCGACTAAAATTACTTCTCGCTTTTCTATTATTGATTGTCTAACTTCTGGAAGATGCAGAGGGAACGTAAAATGGTCTTTACGGCCCACGATGAGCCATTTGGGTAGATCGGAGCCTTCTTGGATCAAACGCCCCGCAAAACCGATAATAGACCCCGCTGCGTCGCGAATAGGAAAGACTAAGCGGTTCTTAAGCTTGGCATTCGTCGCCAAACCCATTTTAAAGGTCTTTAGAGTTTCTTTGCTAATTCCTCTATTTGTATAAAAATCGTAATAAGGGATTAGTTTATTAAGTAATGACTCATCGTATTTCTTAATTTGCATTAGTCTTAAATCTACTTTGGGAACTACCGCAACTTCGTATTCGCCCTCCGAATACTTTTTAACTGACTCTTTATTCCCTTCTAAAGCTAAGAAAAGAAAATCCTTCCAACTGCCCTTATCCCCCGAAACAAAATCAATAAAATATCCCGTATCTCGATTTATCGAAACCGAATTTGCGGAATTTCCCGACCTATATAAGGCTTTAACTCGGAAAAAGTTACCAGAAATTGTAGGAGAATAGCCAAGGTTAAGTAGGACTTCATGTATTCTGTTATTCATCGGCTGCTGCGGCTGTCATTTCGGGCTCTTCTGTATAAAAATCTCTTACCTTACCAGCGTTTTCTACGGTAAGAGTTGGTTTACTAACCATATCACGAAGCGAGGATCGTTCTCCTACGGCAAAATTACAAACGTTGAAGTTAATATAATTTTGTCGATATATTGGTCTTTTGCCTTCCTCTTCTATCTTAACCCAATCTAAATGCCCCTGAGAGCTTCTTCCTTGGAATCGACCCTTCAAAGTAATAAGTAAATGAGTTCCAAACTGAGTACCATCTCGGTCAATTTCCGCGAAAGTCTTTCGTCTAAAAATTCCAAGGTAACTACAAAACCATTTAATACGATCTGACAAAGCAATAATGGAATCATCGTCCGTTGCTTCTTCGCCGTGTTTATTAACGCCCGTTCTATTTACCTGAACCGCCGTTAACAATGGAGCGCCAATCTTTGTAACAGCTTCCTTTAGTTTATTTACCTTTTCTCCGATAATCTGATACTCTTTGTTATCATTCGATACGCGCTCGCCTGTGATTTTTAAATAATCGTAAACAACGATAGCTTGAGTGTCCGCGCCTAATCTTTGGCAATAAGAATAATACCAGCGACGAATAATTGAAATGATTTCATCTACGCTTACGTTCGCAACGTAACGATGGTAGAAATTCGGCGCTCGATCCTCTTTAATCGTCTTCATCGCAGCCATTACTTTAGCGTGCATTTCCTTATTTTTTATCCATTGTCCGGTATCTAAATACCACATTGGAACATCGCACATCGTAGCGGCCATGCGAAGAATGATATCATTCGTCTCCATTTCAGTGTCGAGATAAAGAACTTTGATTTTCTTATTACCCCAAGCCATTTGATTAGCAAGATAATTCAACAGCGTTGATTTTCCCTCACCCGCTCGACTAGCCCAAACGTAAACATTGCCCGGTCTAAGACCTCCAAAATAACGATTGAATACTGGAAATGGAGTAGAAATACCCATTTCTTCTGTCGGATTACTCGCTCTTTCCATGAGCAAGCCCTCCATTTGAGTATAAATATCTATAACATCTTGATGTCTAGTATCATACAAATCTAGATGTTTATTATAAATTCCATCGACTAAACTAATAATCTTAGGAGCGGAAAGGTCTAGATTGGATCGGATGGCTTCTCGAATATCTTTAACCGTGGAATCCAAACCACGGCAAATGCTTAATTTCTTTAGTTCTTGAAAGAGTGGAAAGATCGCCGTTTCATTAATCTGAATTAATTCCAAGGCGTCGAGATATTCGTAAATATCAAAATCCTCTTTGATGACAACGCCAATTCTACGAATCTTTTCGGAAATTAGAATCTTATTTGGCGTCTCTCCGTTTTGGATGATACCTCGAATAACAGTAAAAATTATCCGATGAATTTCTAGGGAAAAGTCCTCGGCGTTTATTTCTGAGGGTAAATCGGTGACAACTTTGGGAAAATGAAGAAGAGAACAAATACAGTTCTTTTCTATCTCAAGAGAGGAAAGATCGGCCATAATAAATTGTAGGGAAAAAACGAGGAAAAATCTACTTTCTTTAATCCTCTTCCTCTAATTGTTTAGGAGGGGGCGGAGGATTGATCGACTGAGACATCTTATCGTGCTGCATGTCTCTAATCGCTACATTCCACAAGCGAGCAAAACTTTGTAAGGCTAGGGCGGACATATCGCTATCATAACAATGAAATGCTTCTGGTGAACCGTGAGGATTCATTACGAAAAGAATGAATCCAGCAGGAGAATATTCTCCGATTTGATTTATTACTTGTTGAGGGACACAATGTTGTTGCTCTTCGCTCATTACAAATAATTACACTAGATCGATATCGAATTTCTCCTTGAAAAATTTTCTGGTTAAAGGTAGGTCATTTGGGAAGATTTCTACGAATTTAAACTCATTACGCTCGCACCATTCTTCCTTTGCTAAATCGCGTTTCATTTGACTTACCCAAGCATATCTATTTCCTCCGTGAAAATGTTCTGAATAACTATTATGTTGATTTCCCGAAGCTTCTACGACTATTTTTTTATTAAAATTGATAAGATCGATCCGTAATAACGACTGAGGAATTCTGAATTCTTCACAGACGATATCTTTATTCCAGTAAGGCTCTATAAATTTTTTTACTTCTTGTTGAAATTTGGAAGGGGATTTACCCGACCATTCTACAATATAAGGTTGGATTTTAACCCACATTAACTTATCCGATTTGAATCCTTTTAATTTCATATGATAGGATTTTTCTTACAAATTAAATAGCATAATCTTATAAAATCTTTTTGACTTAAATCTTGTTTCATATAATTTACATCTTTATGAACCCATTGAACGTTACTTAAAATATATCCTTTTGAAGAATCAATACGATCTAAAGAAGCCGTCCCATCATAAGTATCAATCCTACTTCTAAAATTAAGTTCAATTCCTGTTAAAGCACATCTTCTCTCTTGTTTAAGAAATAAATCCCATAAATCTTTAATTTTTAATGAAAATTTTATATTTCTTCGTTTAGCATTATCATAATACGAATTATAAAAGGATTTACTAATTTCTTCGTGCCCTCTCCAGCAAGGATTATTTTTACCTATTTTAATAGCACAAAGAGAACACTCTTTGCTCTCTCCTCTCCTTAGAAGACTACCGGACACTGTATGGAAATTTCCGCAATCGCATTTACATTTATATATTAAATGGTAATCTTTTGCCTTACCTTTCAAACTTAAAACTGTTAATTTATTAAATTTTTTTCCTATCATTGAAATGCGTTTGCTCATAATTAACATTACACATATTGGAAACGATAAATTTAAATTTTTTATTTTCTTCTTTAAGTTTTGTCGGGTACATTGTCGAATTCAACCACAGGGCTTTCTGCCGCTAGGAACGAGCAAGCGAGATTATAAAGATAAGTGGTTACGGGTTCATTATTTTCTAAATAATCCTGCACGTTCTTTATCCCTTGAAACTTATCAGGAGTTTCGGGCTGAATTTTTCTCATTTCCGCAAGCATACTATCTTCAAAATTAAACCAAGCGCCCGATTTAATTAAAAGCTCTTTAGCCAACATGAAGTCGCAAACTTCTAACTCCCTCCAAATAGAAGAACCATTCTTTCGTCCGTGTTTAATTGGATAAGTAAGTCTCAAGCCCTTCGTTTCGTTAGAAGATTTCTTGATTTCTACCTTGCATTGATGGCCTAGAATTTTGTTTTGAATTCTATCGGGCTTCTTTTTCGGGTCTTCAAGGATCAAATCGCCGGGAAATTGAGGAGCATAATCAATAATGTAATCCGACCAGTGTAATAGGGCGTTTCCCCCTGTAGCAGAAATCGTTCGTGGAACTCCCGCCGCATAAGGATCAATTTTAACGTCTGCCGAAACTTGCGAAATAAAGATTGTTAAGTGACCAAATTTAAACAGAGGCAAAGCGGATTGCTGTAAGAACTTCTTAGAAACAACTTGCGGGCCAGCCACCTTGTTACTTTCTTCTAAGTTCTTAAGTTTATCTTGTTTAAGAATAACACCATCCACAGAATCTAAAATAAAGCAATATCTGATATGCTCGGGATTATTCTCGATCTGGCCCTGAATCAGTCCAAGAATATTTTCGTAAATATTACTTTCGTGAATGTAACAAGTACCATTTACCCAATCTTCGGTTGAGCCGGAAACAAAGGTTAAGCCAGAACGTTCGATTGTATCCTGAGATAATCTTCCTTCTGCCTTAATGTAAATCGCGCGAGAATTAGGAACAGTCTTTAAGAAATTGCGACAGATTTCGAAAGCTTCGGGAGTTTTTCCCGCTTGATTAAAACCAACCAAACGAATTAAACCGGGGCCGAAGCCTCCATTCAAAACCGAATCTAAGGTAAGAGAACCGCTTGAAACCTTATAGCTTACAGTCTCTTCGAAGTTATAATGTTCTGCTTTAGTTTCGTTTAGATAGGCTTGCAATCTGTCTTGCGGGGATACGCCTTTTTCTTTTTCAACTTCTTTTTTCGCCATAATTTTCTTTCAAAAAATCGATAAGTGATTTGGGTTTTTGGGGTACGGTAACTGAAGCTACGGGTTCCAGTTCTAGATTATATGTTTTTTGCGTTTCTTTCTCTAATAAAAATCGCGTATGCTGTTCTTTTATATATTCTTTTCCCTTGACACCCGTATAAGCGTACATTGGATAGGGCTTCGGCCACGGAACAAAGTAATCTCTCCAAAATTCAATTTCAGGATAAAGCTTCCAAAGTCGATTGAAAGCTAACATGTAGTTTCCCCATTCTTTGCCTTGCGGAACTCCAGAGCATCTTTCAATCACGAATCGAGCAACTTTTAGTTTCTCAGGATTCTTCTCTTTTTTTGTACTCTTGGCAATTCTCACAAATTTGAAAATCGGTAAAAGGGAAAATATCTAACTTCTCGCAGTAATACGAGGTATAATTCTTAGGCGGGCAATCCCCGCAATGACTACGATCAATCTGACGCACGACGAAATGCTTAGAACGAAAACGGCAAGTATTATACTTTTCTTTTGCGAGTTTGATGTTTGCCATGTTCTATTTTAGCGTCTAGCCATGCATTCGACCAAGCCTCCCAAAGACGATAGTTCTGTTTCTTGGAATAAGGATTACGATCTAAAGAAAAACCGTTACCATAGGAAGCTTGACCTTCTTCTCTGGCGATAGCAATCGAATTATCCATAACTTTAGATAGTTGTGTCATTTAAATCGTGCTTGACCATGCGTTGAACTAGTTGTTCAAAGGATATTTTAGGTTTCCAGCCTAACTCGTTTCTAATTGGAGTAGAATCTCCTTGTAATATACCAATTTCCGCTGGACGATAAAATTTAGGATTAATAGTAACTAAAGGGCGCGCAAATTCTTCGTCTGTCAGATATACTTCTCCTTTTCGTAAAGAAATCTGATACCAATGACCTTTAATTTTTGCTGCTTGAAAGGACTTTTCAATAAACTCTCGAACGGTATGAGCCTCGTTACTAGAAAGAACATATTCTTTTAAAGATTGAATTAATTGTTCTGGAAGCCATTTATCTTCTCTATATTTTTCTTGATTCAGCATCTTCCAGATTCCATCGCAAAAATCTAAAGCATGGCTCCAATCTCTTTTAACATCAATATTTCCTAATTCAATAGGATCAAATTTTTCTCCCTTTTCGATAGCGCGATAAATGCGAGCAACCCCTTTAGTTATTTTTCGGGTTACAAACATCTCCCCCCGTCTTTCGGATTCATGATTATATAGTCTGCCGTGAATAGCATACATATTATAAGATTCTCGATAAACTTTAACAAGGTGCTTCGCTGCTGCTTTGGACGCCCCATAAGGACTACGAGGTTTTAAGGGATGGTTTATGCCTTGGGGACAATAATCTACATCACCTACCTCTTCTGAGGTTCCCGCTGAATAAAATCTACATTGAGGCGCATATTTGCGAATAGATTCTAAACAATATAGCACACCAAGAGAATTAATTTCGAATGTATTTACTGGACTATTCCATGATTCGGCTACAAAGGATTGAGCGGCAAAATTAATAAAAAAATCTGGCTGAATGCGTTGAACTATTTCATTTAGAGATACAATATCTGTCATATCCGCTTTGACAATCTCGAATCTAGGATCAGAAATATGTTTTATATTAGTTAAATTGGGGCGACTAATATGGCGAACTATACCATAAATTTTATAATCAGTACGCTCTAATAGGTAATCAACCATATAACTTCCATCTTGGCCGGTAACTCCAGTGATTATAACTTTTTTGCTCATGCTATTTTAAAAGTAAGTGTTTGTACTTTTCCTGATTATTTACGATATTGTAAGGTAATAGGTTGATATCAATTTTCTCTAGGCGAACCGACATATCATAAGGATTATCACTATGAACAAAATATCCACCGTCTTTCGCATGGGCATCGTAAACTCTCTTTAATTCGTCAAAATCTAATTTTTTATTAAAGGGCTCTACACAAGATATTAGTTTGCTTTTAAAACCCTCGAAATTATTCAACCAACCAAAGTGCCAGCCACCTTCTATATGATCAAAATGATCCTTTTGATTTCTAAATGCTTGCGGAGATTGAGAGCGGGCATCGTGGACATTGGTTAGAACCGTTCCGTGCCATTTTTTATGGAGGCACGCTAAATTTAAATAATAAGCAAAATAAATATGAGTAAAGGATACTGTTTTTAAGCTAATAGAGGACATTAAAAGCTGAGAGCATAATGAAGGCTTGCAAGGTATTTCGTCTAAATCGCTAATCATTACCAAATCATCTCCTCGGAAGCTTTGAAGCCCGCGAGATATACAATTTCTTTGATAATGTTCCATCGACCAGACATCGCCTGAATCGGGATAATCTTCTACCTTGACATGAATAATTTTCTTAGCATATTTCTCAAATCGGGCTTTATTCTCCTCGTAATAGAAAGGCTTATCTCTTAAAGTTTGGGTCTTGCCAGCTTCTACGAGGATAAAATGATCAACAATATCGTATAGATACTCTAAGCGGATTTCGAGTAAATCTAATTCATTAAAAAATGGGAAGGCGTCAATTAGTTTCATCGGGACTTTCTTCTACTTCGGAATTAGGATTGGCGTCGTTTACAATAGCTACAAATCGGACATCGCCATCCGTCCATCTAGAAAAACAAAAAGCGGTATAAGCAACCATCATTAAAAACTTATCTTTATCGACAAAGTTATGAAAGCACATAGGCTTGCCATTGACCGCCGCCGAAGCATACATGGGAATCTCATATTGGGCGCTGAGTTTATAAAGTTCGTTGAGCTTTTCCATCACCATCGCTTCCCCGTCCGGCAATTGTTCTGTTTCTAGTATGGTGCCGTTAGTTAGTTCAATCTTCATCTTTTTTTATTTCGATATATTTTTCCAAATGTCTATCTAAATCTTGTTGGGTCTTAGCATCAAGGAAAAGTTTACTCGGGCCATATTTCGGTTGTTCTTCTTCCCATTCGGGAAATAATAAAAACTGTTCCGCTATATGCTTCATATTAAAACGCTTTTTGCCGTATCAACCGTATAGTTTCTTACCACCGCTTCGTTTTCAAAATTTCTAATTGAAGGGACAACTCCCAATAGTGGGTTATCACGCAGTCGCGTAGCCAGACCGGCAACGTAATTAAAATCATAATTTACCGGAATACAATCTTCTGGAGTGGGGAGCCATCTTAATTTATGGGCATTGCTAATTTTATGAGGTTCGGCGCACCATTCGGCAAAAATAATTCTTGGAATCCCTAGAGCGTGCGCGAAGTATTTAAGCCCCGAGTCCAAACCAATAAAAAGAGAAGAATCTCTAATTAATCCTACTACATTTTCGATACTTCCTATAAAAATCTCGACATTCTCCATGCCTTCAAACTCTTTAAGTCGAGGGTATGTTACTTCTGTTGCTATTAGAACGCATTTGATATTAACCGAAAGTTTCTTTATAAGCCCTCGAATATACCAGTCATCGCTGATATTTTTATTATCTTTAATTCTGTCTGGAATCAAATTTAAAACAGCATATTTCATTCCCCAAAACTTTTCTTTAATTAGAAGAAACTTCGGGCTAACTTCATTTAATGCGTCGTCGGGAAGGGGGAATTCGTAAAAATATTTAAAGAAATTAAAGGGATATTTGGCCCATTGCATACCGTCAATCCACATATCGTAGAATCGATCGTAGCTCTTCATTCTATCTAAATACTCATCGGGGGTGTTCTCTAGGGCTCCAAGCGTTGTCTCGCCTTTAGCAAACTGAGAATCCGTTACAAAGGGATTGTATTTTTTGCCGGGGATTGTAATAATATCATTATAGAAATAACCATAAAATGTCCTTAGCCATTTCTCCTGCATTTTATTTCCGTTAGTGTCTAAGAAGACATCTATCTTGGCATCGGGAAATCTATCGTAAATGGCAGGAACGAAACGATTGGCGCAAAGACAATCTCCCGCGCCGCCTTCATATCTCAAAGCTATTCTCATTAACTAATTGTATAGAATATAGTCGTTTGTTTCTACTTTTTTAAATCAAAGTAGTTTATTTTTAATCTTGACTTGGCTTTATCTTGGAAAATACACTATCGCTATCTAATAAAAACGA
>Ga0302280_1001277_pt1 | contig 20915 bp, 18 predicted proteins | sample III_Fen_E1_1_FD_198771 | JGI IMG/M metagenome (GOLD analysis project Ga0302280, IMG submission 198771) | Peat permafrost microbial communities from Stordalen Mire near Abisko, Sweden - III_Fen_E1_1 | ecosystem: Environmental > Terrestrial > Soil > Wetlands > Permafrost | place: Sweden: Abisko... | reverse complement strand
AATGAAAATATTGGTTTATTGGAGTCCAAGTTTAATATTCAGAAGTACAACTGTTTAAAATAATTAAAAAATTAATAACATCGCTGTGAACCGGGATTATTTCACCGATTACAAATGATTTCCTATTCCACAATGGTCTGCAAGTTCTAGAATAACGTATGAAACTACAACTACAATAAAAAAAATCGACTTGGCCCGGTAATCAGTCCCATAACAAAAAAGCAATTAAAAAAAATTCTTAAAGACAACAAATTGAGGTTTGAGGTCATTGAAAAATAAATAAAGTGCAAAGAAGATATTATTGACTTAATAAGTCCAATAGATGAATAATTTAATTTATAGTAAATTAATGATGTGATAAATTAATTATTCAGAACTTATATTGAATGCAATGAGTTTTATCTATTATTATGGATGATGGATGATTAGTTTAATTTTATATTGGCAACTTTAAAAATAATACCTTTAGAGCAACTATCAACTATAAATCACAATAAATCACCGAAGCTAATCATTTTGTCTCCACTGTAAATAATTCGACTATCAAACTTACTTAAATTAGCCTCTTAACTTAGACAGGCACCTCCTACGCAATAAACTATAATATTTGCTATTTTTATATCAGGTGTTATTTCTCCAAGACCGCTCATACTTAGACCCATTTATTTTAGGTCTCCCTCCTTAAATTCTCTTATCTTTTCGACATATTTAGTTACTAAAAATTTATCTCCACTTTTAAAATTACTCAGAAGTCCAATCGCAAACTTTTTAAATATCTTTTGTCCTCCACCTACCATTCCAGTCGGAATATCAGCAGAACTTTTAATAATTTTATTTTTAAGTTAGTTAAAGAGATTACATTTCTTCAGTTCTGGTACCTTGGTTTAAAATTCTTATATTTCTTTACCATCAATATGCTCGCAGTACATGAGTATGATAATAATGAGCCTGATCTTATCTTAACTGTTGGTGGTAGTATCGAGAAGAAAATTGATATCCTTCTTAAGTTCATTGCTGAGGACTCTCTTTCTATAAATTTAAAATTATGTTTCACTATACTGCATGAATTGACGAGCTGAGGCTTACTTTAGGAGTTCCTCAGTAGTGTGCAAATGCATGTCTATCTTCTTGCTCCTCTAACTTACGTCATTAAGTTCATCTAATTTTTATTTTTATCCCATCATTTTCACTTTTAGCCTATTGAACTATTCAGACAACTCCATCTCACTTACTGTTAAATTTCGTTTTTCTGTCCAAATGTCGTCATTAAGATCAATGTCCATATATGTATCATTGCTTTTAATAATACGGTGACCGCTTGGAGTTAATTTGTAAAGAGATTAGATTAAACCAGCGTAAGTTATACCATGAGAAAGTACTGGAAAGTAGTCAAGTTCTCGATTGAAGAAAAGAACTATGTTATGAGGTTGTTTTAAATTGATTAAATCTTGTTATTTGCCAAAGGCTGTGCTCTCTAATAATCGTTCTTTCAAAAAAGAGACTTGCTGCTCCTCTTTTGCACCGTAAATAAAGATTGGTTTGTATCTAAATTGAATATCAACTACTTAAGCATGCTGATCAGATTCAAAATTTCGTTGTTATCTTGCATAATTGCGAAATTTTTAGCGATAGTATGAAAGCCTAAACAAGAATATTCCACTTTAGTTATTTTAGACATTCCATTACTTTTTTTTTTTCCTAAATTTTTGGCAAAGGAGGATAGTATATGTGCCTGAGGTTCACTTGAAAAATGAATGACGACTGAACTGTATAAATCATCTTAAAAGTCTTGTAGGATAATGTCTATGTTTTCAGAAGTGGGCTGTATAAGATATATTGCAGTAACTCCGTGAAGTTGTTCTCGAGCTTCTTTAAGGTGGAAGTAAAGAGTAATGTTATTTTATCTAAGATCTTTCATCTTGAAAAGGGATGAATTGATCTTGTGATTGAAGTTATCAAAGATCAAAACTTTCCAGAGGTTTTACCCTTGACTATAAATCTTTTTTAGTAGCGCTTTTTGCTAAAGGATTAGATTTATTTGAGATGGCTGTCCTGACTTCATAATTATATCAAATCACGTGTTAAATATAAAAACATCAAATTGGAGCACAATCAATTTCAATTGAAAAAAATCATAAATAGCATCCTTATTATAGGGCAAACTTTATTTGTATATTATCAGTTATCTATAAATATTGAGTTTGATATGGTCGAGATTATACATAGATTCAATGGGGGTTATCCCTTTGGCCTATAAAAAGAAAATGAGCTAACTTTTGTTGACCTGCGAAAGTAAAACCTATCTGAGCAGCAGATTAGTGACTATAGAGTGAAGTATAAGATATTGAAAGAACTGATATGTCCAAATATAATAAAGTTGGTAAAAATAATGAAAGATGAGCATAATATGCATCTCCTTTACGAATATTACCCAATATCTCTGGTCAAATATGTTGAAACTGCAGTCAATAAAAACAATAATAAAAATTAAAATGTTTTTGGACACTAATTCTTAAATATTTTTATCGTCAACATCAGTCAAATCATCGAAACCCTCATACACTTTCAAATTAAAGGAGAACTACTCATCAACAATATTGCAATTTAATAACAGTTAGAGAGTGGCGTAGTATTAAAAATGTTTATTGATCCTGATTTTGATTGTATGGGCCTCCGTCTACCTTTTTCAACCGAGCAGCCAGATATTATTAAGAAAAAGATTCAGTAAAGCCGAAATAATCTTCGTGAATACTACAACAATGAAAAAAATAAACTTCTTTTTGAATTGTAAAAATTGATAAAAGATCAATATAAACGAAATTAGTAAAGTCCTGATCGGAATACTCCTAATTTCGTTATAAAAGGCACCAAATTAGTATTTTTAAAGAAATAAAGCCAAAAATAGTAAAAGGACATTAAGAAAAGCCTAATCAATGAAAATTAGTCATAGCATGATAACAATGAAATCAGTAATGAACCAGCCAAGGTAGAAAAGATTGGTGATGGTAAAAAAGATTTGAAATAAAAGAACATGCGAAAAATAGAAGAAATTAAAAATAATTTGAATCACCTATATCAGAAAAATAAACACATTAACCAAGAAACTCCAGAAAATTTGTCTAATATTGATCCAAAATGGATGAACAATAGTTATCCGTTAGAGGAAGAAGGCACTTTCAAACCTGAGTAAATTCTGACTGATAAACAGCAGATACTTTAGGGAAAATCCTCCTAATAAAATGTAAAAGCATAAGCAGATAAATTAAAAAATTCTAAAAGGAAGACATAGTAAAAGCCTACATAGTAAAAAAGATAACAGGAAGTGTCAATGCCTCTTCAAAAAAAAGACTCGAGATCTTAAAGATAATAGCCTCTTACTTTCAAATTATCATAATTTAAATCAGAGAACGCCGCTAATAAATAAGGAAGAGGCAATAAATATAAAATGAAGATTATAACATCAAATGAAGTTCAGATTATGGGGGTTGGAGATAAAAAAATTGAAAGACTTGATAAAAATGGAATTGAGGATGTAAAAGCCAGTAACATTCAAAGAAACAATAAAAGAGAGTTTGATTGCCTTTAAGCTGAATAAAAAAAGAGTGAAAACAATTTGGAAAATAGTCAAAAGTAAATCGAAGCAAAGGAAAAGATTAAATTACGATCGAGTGATATAGCCTCGAACAGTAAAAAGATCAATGAATTAATTAGTAAGTTAAATTTAAATTCAAACTTGACTCAATCTCATTCTGATAATCAATAAATAAAATCTCAAGTAAGGGTTGTTAGACAAAACTCAATAGGATAAGCGGATAACTTTGTTGAAAAATATCAAGACAAGATCAAAGAAGCTAAGAATAAGGCTAAACAGGTTTTAAAGGATTATGCTAAAAGTCAAAAAGCAATGAACTATAAATAGATATGATTTAAAGCAATTTATCAACAATTTATCAACTTTAATAATTAGCCAATCACAAGATAGTTGAGATTTGATACAAATAATAAATTATGCTAAGATAGCACAATTGATAGAGAATCAAATCAATTTTGAAATTTGGTAAAAAGATCGGTGCTGTGCAATTCTATGATGCTTTGATAATTGTTGGTTGCTCTCCAGTCCTCATCAACTCTTAGGACAGACTCTAACAGATTGTTGCTCACCATATTTTCGTTTTTAAAATCGAACTCTATATCGTTAATAGATGGAATTTGAAATTTAGAATAAATTCTTTACTAAGAACGCTTGTTTTCTTCCATTGGCACTAATATTTTCAAAGATTTTTGAATGGTTTGCTCACAAATAGACGCTTTTCTTTCAATAAGAATTGAATTTATCTTTGGCTAGTTCTTTATTTCCTTTTTGATTGGGTCAACATTCTATATTTCTTTAAAGCATATATCGTAATTCTTTTGAATAAAAGAATAAAATCTGTTTTTGATTTTGTTCTCGGGTCGACCTAGAAGCTGCTTGCTGATCTAAGACCATTTGCTACCTATTTTACTATATAATTCCAAAATTTTCCTGTCTTCTTATTAGCTCCAATCTTCTTTCTTAATTCTTGGGTCCAATTTGTTAATGAATCTTTCTCTAATTTGCTTTCCATTTTTAGTTCCAAGCATTTCAGAAAGCAACTTCCAGTTTTTTCCATATTTTTTAATCAATTTTTTAATGGATTCATCTTCTTCAGAAGACCATATTTTATGACTTTTGCCAAGCTGCGAGAGTCGTCTGTATCGATGAAGGCATTGATTTTAATTTCTCTCATTCATAAGGGAGGCAATTTCTCCCCATTTCTTGGGAAATCTTTCATACAGTTATATAAGTTGGTTGTCTTCTTCAGTGGTCCAGGTTTTAACTTTGCGTTTAGTGACCTGTTGATTTTTCTGACGAACTTCCATATCAATTTGTCTGCCATCTTTTGAGAGAACATGGATTGTGAACTATTTCTACATTTCTTCTATTATTGGATTAATTTATATTAGATCAGAGAATAATTGGCATTAAAGAAAAAGATAATTTTACAACAGGTAAAATTAATGCATCCTGCTCTACCATTCAATATGACTTGATATGAGTAGTTTCATAAAAAACATAGAATATTAAAGTTATTTCAATTCCTTTATCCCAATTGTAATCGCAGCAAGCATCCTGTTCTGATTGACAAGATTCAGAAAACAAAGAGCTTGAAGAAGTCAGAGAAAGATAACTATTATGTATAAGAAAAACGAGCTCTAATTCCTCAATATGCAATTCAATGCTAGTTTTAAGTTAAATTAATAACTCTTCTTGGAAGAATATTCTAAATTCAGAACAGAAATGATAGAATAAAAATTTCAAAAAAATATTACTTAATTGTGCATTATTATTTTTAGTTCAGTAAGCTACGCATGCTTATAATATTAAAACAAATTCATGGTTTTTCTCATCCTTTTATTCATAGCTCTTCTCGGTTTCATATTTCGCAAGAAAATTCAAAGATGGCTGGATACATTGGAAGGCCCTATTGGTCGTTTGAGAGGAAATCGTAATCCTGATAATGATCGGTATTCAAATAATAATAATGGTTTCGTAATACCACAGTCGGCTAATTTCCAAGTGATAAATAATCAATACCCTCAACCCAATCAGAATATTCCCAATTTTCAAAACTATTACTATCCACCAAACCAAAACTACAATTATGTGCCGAATCAAGCTCCTGTTGTACAGTCTGTTCCACTTCAAAGAAGTCAAGTTAATGATGTAACAAATGCATATCGTCAAGATGTTCAATTGGGAGTCAATCCATATATTCGGTGATATCAATAATTTTGCTTACAAATGATAGACATACAAAGATAAAGTATTATTTTCAATTCAATCAATGATCTGTGTATTTTGGCACGTAAGATGGTTTTTTCTTGTTGCTTGGCTCTTCCATGTAGTATGAATCTTCTAAATTTATTCGATAAAATGGCTTGTAAAAAGAACTGTTGTCATAGTTACCACGAGTTGATATATCCACCATATCACAGTGCATTGACAAAGGCTTTATAATTGCGCTGATTTCCTTAAAGACCTACCAAAATTGTTAATCATCAAAGACATTATTGACTCTAAACAGTGTTAGGTGCAACTGATCGTTTTTGAAGCGGCCATCATTATGATCATATTTGATAAACATTTGTTTGAGTTCTTCTCTCACTATTACTTCCGGTTTCATCATAGCCTTGATATACAAATCTTCTAGCTCTATTACTTTTTTATACTGACTGTCTTCTTCAAGTTACAAGTAGATAACGTTCACTTATGTTCTCTTATTATTTTTGTTAAACCTTGTAAAATAACTCACCTTTTTGAAAGTAAGATCCGTATTCTTCATTAGAGAATATACTGATTCTTTGATGCTCTACATAGTCTAATGTGTTTTTTGACGCATATCCTCACGTTGAAGTGTTAGCATGGAAAGAGTGAGATGAGCAAGATTATTATTACTGTCAATTAAATTCTCCTTATCATAGTATTTTCCAAATGTTTCTTTGATTCTCTTTTGGATATCGGAAATGGCATGGCGATATTCTTATCGGATAAAGGGCAGACACGCAAAATGGGTGAACTAGGGAGTGTTTCTTATGCGATTCATCTCTGTGATTATAATTCTTTTTTAATTGATAAGTAAAGAAGAGATAATAATCCATGTGATTATATGCATCGTAATTAATAAATATTTATTGAGTTTCATTATTGATTTAGTTATCAATATCTCATTTATAATAAATTTATATTTGAAAAACATCCAATCATCATTAAATCACTAAAATTATAATATTTTTTATCTTTTATCTTCAATTTTATTAAAGAAGATGAGTGATTATTTTTAATACTTCTTTACGAGGATGATTCACAACTCGAGCTCTAAAATAAAAAGATCTTGGCTGGTATTTATTTGTATTTTTCATCAAATATCATAAGATAATACAATTTTTATATCACATATTGAGTATGATTTCAACTCAAGAAAAATACTTTGGGAGAAATAGGTTTATTTTTTAAGATCGTCTGATTTGATTATTTAATAAATATTAAAATAATATTGTGGATAACAATGGGCAGAATTCAATCCAAAGGAAAAGGAAAAGGTATCAGCTCCGCAGTCACTCCATTCAAGAGAAGATCGGCTCGTTGGGTAGCTCATACTCCCAAAAGCATCACAGACCTCATTGTGACCATGGCCAAGAAGGGTATGTCACCATCTCAGATCGGTGTTGCCATCAGAGACAAATAGGCTGTGCCCAGCATAAAGCTGCTCACTGGTCAAAAGATAGTACGTCTTCTAAAAAAGAGTGGTATAAATATTCTAAAGTAGGATGTGCTCCCGAAATTCCAGAGGATATTTACTGTTTGATCAAAAAGGCTGTCAACATCAGAAGACATTTGTAAAAATGCCGAAAAGATAAAGACGCTAAATACAGACTCATTCTTATTGAGTCTAGAATTCATCGTCTTGCTCGTTACTACCGTAGAACTCAGCGTCTGCCAAACAAATGGAAATAGTATTTTATTACTTATATAGTAATGCCAAAACAGCCTCTGCCTTGGTCTCAGCTTGATTTGTCTATTCCATAAACTTTAATCATTCATCATACTTTGTTTATATAAATAGGTTCATTACTATAGAAAATAGGGTCTCATATTACTAAAATAAATGGGATATTGCCATAAATGGATAATGACCCTAAGATAATTTATCATATTTCTTAAAATCCAATTTTAATTAATTGAATTTCAAAACTAACCTTTAATAATCTGATATATTTCTTTAGAATAGTATATTTTATAATTCAAATCAGGATGAGTTAACTGAATCACACTGATACACATCTAACACATCTACTAGCTTCGCTTTCCACTGCAACATGGCAATAGCAGATCGAAATTATTATATCACTCCCAGTTAATTCTCAGATCATCAAACTTATTAACCACCGAAATTTTTCAACAGATTTCGCATCGCTGTTCGCTTCGCATAATCCCCGCTCTAAACTCATAACAATTCTTACTGATTATCTTCTCAATCTTTTTACAGCACATTGCAATCAACTTATATCTTTTGCCAATTTGCTAATAACTAACGAATGTTTATTAAGGCTCCTGGGAAATGGAAATAAGGTAAATAATGATGAATTTAGGTTCTTTCGGGCTCAGCCAACTAAATTTTAAAATGCATAATATCCCACACAAATTTTAAGTCAAAGGGAAAACAAATTAAATTTGTTCAAAATTTAGAATACTAATTTTTAAATTCCAAGAATAACTATGTCCGCGAAAAGATTAGCCTTTACTTTCTGTTGATATCGACTTCTTTTTATTATCAGGATCGAGAATCACTCAAGGAATTTTAAAGGAAAGTTGTCAGATAGGGAATTGAGGATGCCAGTGATAAAGTTAGGAAAAATATGAAATAAATCATGCAAAATATTTATTAATTTGAAAAGGAAAACCAATTCATGTCCTTGGAGATGATGCCATTAAAAACCGTAGTTTAAACAAATTTGAGAAAATCAAATGAAGTCCGGTAGTATCCTTCAAAATCAAAAGTATCGAAGGTTTCAAACAATATTTTAGTCAATCAATCCACTATAAGATAGAATTTCAGCCAATAGTCAATCATAATTAAGCCTTTAAAGTAATAATCTACGGATTAACAATGTTTTGAGTTTTATTTATAACGATTAAAGGCTGGCAATGATTGGTCAACAAAGCTAATTTCCTATGAAGCATTAACTGAGATGATCAAAAATAAAGGTTAGACGATATTTAAGAATTAAAATTTATATTGCAGTGCAATTAGATAATTGATTCCCTTTCTAAGTGAAAAAAGAAATCGAATGTATGAAAGCTGCTGCGATACTTTCCTTGTAATTATCAATTAAGTAAAAGAGGGCAGTAAGAGTAAAGCAATTAGCTGTATTCAGGAAAATATAGCCGATATACTTACTAATGTACTCTTATTTTGATGTTAGGCTGCAAAATACTAAATTTCTGGATCAAAATTGTTTCCCGCCATAATCGAACTCATTCCTTCTTTTTTTATTCCTAAAATGGCAGAAATATCTCTTCAAACCAAAGTATATAAATAGAAGCTGCTTATTTTAGACTCCATTATTAAATGCTTATCTTTGTTTGTGGATGAAAACATTAAAAATAAATCTAATAAAAAGATATGTTCAATCGTAAAAATAATGTGTCTCCATATAGACCATTCCAACAACAAAGAAAAATAACTAAGTTTAGCAGCAATGGCCATCATATCACATTTTAAAAGCAAATATCCGGAAGATGTCTTGACAACCCTTTTGTGCCAAAGCGATAAAGTGCTTTCTAAAATTATTGATATCGCTCAATCCATTGATGAATCTCTAAAAACAGCAGTGATAGACTACATCAACTCTTTAAAAAGCGAAAATAAAAAGAGTTGTCCTGTGCAAAGCTATAAATAGAATTCCTTTAAATCAATAGAATAATAAATACAATTGATATCCGAACACAAATCAACTTCTCTCAGTAGATTGGGTGAATTAATATTTACTCATCTAGACCAATTAATGACGAAAGATTATATTAAGATTCTTAAGTTGCTGGAAATTCTTTGGAACAGCGATTTTCTGATGGAATTTCGAATATTATTGGGATAACTTTGCAAGACAAGTAATAAAAAGATTATAGAGGCTTTACTTGAGTTGCTTGATAGGGAAGGGGATTCAAGTATCAGATAACTTTTAGAGCACCAAGACATTCTTATTATTTAGATGTTAGCTCTTTCTATTAAATAATGGAACAAACAAAATAGTGATCCTATTTTTGAGCAAATAGGAAGGGCCCTCATCAAAATATACCGAAATGATCAATCCCTAAAGAAAAGAAATTCAGTGATATCAGCATTGACCAATATCCCCCAAGAAGTATTGTAAGAGTTCCTGACTGACAAATAATTAAAATTAACTCGCCTGTACAAAGACCAATTAAAAGAATAAACTCAATAATTTGATTTATGATAAACCAAGAAAACTTTATTTTATATTGAAGCGATTTTTAAAATTAGACTTGATATAGTTAAATCTATTTATTTTTATTATTGCCTGCATATGGAGAGTAATCGCAAATTGATTAGGAGAACAACAATACCAATTACCATCAAAAATACTCCCTTGGTTACTGTCGTGGCCAATTTCCACAAACCCTATTCAACTCCTATACTGCCTGCCATTGTCGATGCATAATGCAAAACTTCTAAATTTACTTTAAAGAGTAAAGAAGATCAATACTATCATCCTGACAAAAAAAACATCAATTTGAAGTACTATGATCTGTCTATTAGGTCAAAATAACACAATGATAGATTTTTCCGATTCAAAATTCCCATCAATTTTAAAAAGAATGAGGAAGCTCAACAATATATTTGCCTCAATTTTAGCAATAATAAGGGTACTCTGCAAATGCTCAAGACCTATGTCGATGGTTCATAAATTCTTTTGTAAAATTAAAGTGACTTGAACTTGAACTTCAATCAAAAATTTATGATTCAAGAATCCCTGATGGGAAATCGAAGGAAGGAACTCACTGAAAAGGATGTGATAGATATGTAATAAGAAGAATCCCATGAATAGGCATGAGAATGCAATGATTATTGATGCTTTTATAAAACAATTAATTGTAAGTGATATTCATAATATGAAAATTCTTTGACAATAATATGGGGGAAAATACTCGATTGAAGGAATCATTACAACAAAATCAAAATATTTATTTAATTCATTCATTCAACAAAGCTCATTGAAGTCTTATTACTTAAGTTATTAAATAATCAGCAAATCATCCAGTAAATAATTTCAACTTAATTCCATAGAAATAAATACAATTCTTAATTATTGTCTAAAGTTTCGATCAATCAAATTTCTTGACATTTTTGTAGGGCTAAACACCTAGAACGCAATTCATTATTTTATGGCGATGGAGATTTTGAATTGCACTTCTTGCAGATTCTGGAAGATGATATTTAACAATAGCCGTTGTTAGAGAGCGGCCAAAGTTGTCCTGCTCAATCAGGCATTTCTCCAAAGCTCCTTAGGTGGCAAACAATTTCTTAATTAAAGATAAGGTACGTAAAGGTCCTCATTTGTGAATTCTGGGCTTAATCCCAAGACTTTCAGAGTACGAAATTACTTGGGTCCTTGATCTGCTGGTTCGTCTCTCCTCTCTTATCTGTCTTATCTTGCAGGTTTGTTTTTGAATTTTTACTATCTTGGCTCGCGATCATCTCTGCGAGGTCTGTCAAACTACTTTTTTATGAATTTCTGTTTGTTATGGCGTGGTTCTTCGTCATCCCAAGAACTATTTCCTTTTTGTCGACCTTCGAAGCGTTCACCGAATCGAGGATTCTTTTTGAATGGTTTTGGCTGATTTTTCTAAGATGACAGATTTGGTACATTGGCAATCCTGGTGAGCTTATTTTGTTCTTTGTCTTTCTTGATGAGGTCATCTAATGAGAAATCAGTCATGGCTGAGAAATGTGATGAATCTTTTAAATTTAAAATGATTTAAGATCAAATAAAGAAAATAAAAGCCAGCATTGCATATTTGTAAATTAGTGTTCAATAAAGAGGAGAATCAACTCTTGTGCACTTTTAACAAAATAAGATCAGATCAAATCATTTTTATTGTTGTAGTCTGCAACTAATTTATCAAAAGTAGTAATATATGATTACATTCAAAAGAGTAATAACAATGATATTTACATATCAGCTGCGCTACTGCTCTTGATCCTAAAAATAATAATTTTACAACATTTTTATCAATCAAAATTCGTATTTCATAAAGATTAATCCACAATGAAATTATCATTCAAGCAAAGTAGCTATATGGGTTTTCAAAGTTACGTACTAACTCTGCGATCCTAATTTCTTGAGCACTTTAGGGACTTTTGCCTTTCCACCATTCAGAAATACTTTCTTTAACAAGTTTATCCTTTTTGTGCTTAATCAGATCTCGTACGATTGCTTCCTTCCACTAGAATTCACGTACACCAGTAGCCATCAGCAAAGCAATCAACAGATATGTATCATGCTTCTTACGTTTGGATATACCTAAAAGTCTTTAAGCTTCAGCCGTCAATTCTTAGTTCTTCATGAGTCTGGCAATAGTTGACATCGTGATAATAAAATCCAAAGTAATTATCTTTTCATTCATGCTGAGCAAGGGAGGAATTTCAACTATGTTGAGTCTATAAGAGCGATGAATCACGATTCCTTACAAAAACATCAGCTTTTTTTTAATTACATAGGGAGTGCGATCAGCCATGGGTAATATTTGTTTAAGGACATCCTGGTAAATCTCTTCTGGGTATTCACTATCACAAAGTTGAGAAATGACGTAGAGGTCTGCGGTGGCGTCTTCTTCTTCAGTAGGTGCAGGCTGTTCAATTACATAAAAAACTAACTCCTTGAGCATGTTATAAAAATAGGAATTGAACCTATAAATGGTAATGCTGGCCACGATTTTTCTTACAATTTGACTGTATATGCGTAATTTTGATGATTATATTGTCTCTTCCTCTCTCGCCTTTTTCATGAGCTCAGTCAGCAGCAGTATCAAAAGATCTTCGTTATTATATCCCACATTTTCGTTAAGTATGTATAATTTTTTTCTCTCAACTAATTCAAGCATGGACTCAACAACCCACTAATTCAAGGTTTTCAAGTTAACAACCTGTACAAAACACTCCGTTATCATGTTGACGACTGTTTCTGATATTTAATCAGTTCCTTCACTGATGCCCTTTAAAAGATGTTCGGCACCCTATTAAGCTGCAGCTCTAGCAAATCTTCCTGATGCAATCATATAAGTGTTTAACAACAAAAGATGTCTCAATCTAGCAGGTCCCTTAATCGTTCTTAATTTTGCAAGAACCAATTGATATATTTTCTCAGCAATCACGAAGTTAGAAGTAAAAATTCCATAAAGACCCATCAACATGAACTCAAAGTTTTATTTTGAACATTCTTCCATGTAATTCAAGAAAGGAATATGTGTTGGAGATGTAGGATTATCTAACATGAGCTCGCAACTGATGTAAAAAGAGAGACAAAGTTATTATGGCTCACCACTTCTGAAATTTTTGGCAAGATTTAAATATATTTAAGTAGTCTTGTCTCCTGCGATACGTATTGATTTTCTGAAGAATCTGTTATAAAAGTTAAGTGGAGAAGAAGCATATCGTTAGAGGACTCCCATAAAGAGAGGAGTATTGCTCGGATTACAATCCCAAATGAAATGCATCAGTTTGTGTGCACTTGAAGCAATTGATTTGAAATCTTACTCTGAAACAACTATTGATTCTGGCATGTTTTGATCACTTTGCTTCAGGTCAGGATCCATGCTGCAGTTTTTAATAAATTGTTTTAGTCCTTGCTCATCTTCCAAAACAGAAAGAAGTGTAGCTTCATTTGCAAAGGTGGGCGATTTGGAATCCAATGCCAGTTTACCATATTAATATTCTTTAATTTCTTTGCTGGGATAAAAGTTTTCATCGGTCTTTTAGCACTTGATCTTTTCATAATTAATGCCTTTTGCCCCTAATTGCTTAAATCTCAAATACTCACTCCAGGATCTTTGGACAGGTGTATTTGCAAATACTTTTTCTTTTTTCTGATTATAATTGAAACGATTAATGATGTGGAAGAAACCAGTTTTACTCATATCAAATAGTTCAGTAGATTATGTCTGGCACAGTTTGAACAGTAGCTTGATCATATCAGATATGAGGGGATGACTTAAGTCTAGCTCGTTGGAGTAGAGCAACAACATTAATAAATACACTCCTAAATCTTTTTATAAGGTAGGCAAACCTTCTTCAATTTTACTGATTAAGTAGGCAACAGCTCTCTCCAGCTGTTTAGGCAAATCATTTTCCTCTTCATACGAGCATGATCGAGTCAGTTTGAGACAACGGGTAGATGTTAAATTTTAAAGAAATTATATCTCTTCTTTTTATAAAACCTCCAGAATCCTGTTCACATTGGGTGTTTCTTTAATGGTAATAATTTAATAATCAGCAACTTCAGGACTATTCTGTACTCGAAGGCTCCAATATCTGCGAATCGAGTACTAAGGGGCTTAGGAGAGGCACAGTGGATCAAACGAGAATACCAGTAGCACATAAAAGATTTAATAAACCAAGGCTCTGTCTGCCTTTTTAGGGAGCAAACGATATACTGCGATCAATTCGAATATTGTGTTGCGAATAAACTAATCCTTCATGCAACAGTTATCGCTGTATACGTTCAATAGTCGTTTTATTCCCAATATTAGACCTTTTATTGCGATAAGCAAGCGTTCTTTCACGCCTGCATCTCCTTCTTTGCTAAGCCGCCAAAGATAGCCCTCTTCGTTGTTGGGATCAAGATGGTATCGGCAAATGGCCATAAGCTCTCGATGATACTTATGGACCTAAACGTAACTTGGAAAATAAGAGTGGAGGTTAGGCTAGTAGGTGGGACTGAGGCCGAGAATAAAATTGCTTTCAAGATAACGAGGGTTGTTGAGATGAGCAGTGGGAGCAACAATAAGATGAAACTAAAGTCTGACCATGTGACAGAGATATGCTTAATTTACAAGCAAGAAAGGCGACCTAAGCAGTTCTTTTCTACGATGCATCTGAGGAAAGTAGTAAGGGACTATTTTTTCGTTTGTAGCTGCTATGGCTGCAGTGTAAGCTACCTCGTCGTGACTCTCTCTCCAAAAGAAGTTGAATAATTTTATGAAGGCTTCCTCTGCCATCAAATCAAAGTGCCCCAGAAGCTGAAGTACCCACTCCAAATATTCGCAACTCCTTGGTCTTAGGTTGCAATAGCGTTCCTCGGTGAAGAAATCTCCAATGTTGCCTAAATCCGAGTAAAAAGGCACCCTGAGCATGAGTGCCGACAGGACAGTATACTGGATGGAGAGTGCACTATAAATGAGCCTTCTATCATCGGCATCTTCTGGATCAGCTAACTCAGGCATTAGTACGAAATCTACAAGCTTTAAGTTACGTCTTCTAATTCTGATTGTATCATTGTTTTGAGTTTTCTCAATATAAGTCTAGAAATCTCCAAGTACTGTGACTTCATTTTGGTTGTTAATTAGTTCATCATTGTACTCTCTCTTCAAGTAGTGTTCAATATCTACGAAATATTTGTCAAAGATCTCATCGATTATACCCTTTGCTTCGGGTAGAAGAGGTTGCCAGGCAAGTTTGAGAGTTTTATAGTTGCCGTTACTTGATTTAAAGAGTTATTGCCAAGGTAGGTGTGGCTTACAAAGGCACAAAAGGAGATTGTAAAGGATATCCAAACCCATTTCCAGTTTTCCTTGCTCGTCCCATTAAGAGAGCAACAGATTGAGAATCTGTTCAATGTCTGGCCAGCAATCAATTATGTTTTTGGGATGGTATTGGAAAATAGCCTGGATGAGCGTAGTGTACCAAGCTAATGCCTGCTCATTACTTGACCGGAGAGAGCCACTGACTGGTTTCAAAAATTCCCATCCTATTTATATTGCCTCCTCTCCCTATGCCTTCATGTCCTCATCCTCAATTATTAATTCTTTCAGAATGTGCTTGAATACTCGGCGTGCAAACTTTGGGTTCATATAACTCAAGGCAATTGTTATCATTTCATAAGCTTATCCATGTTCGGGAATCTGGTGAGTCAGGCGGTAGAGGAATTTTTAAGAGAAGAGCTCGAGCTGCTTGGGGTCCAGTCTAATGAGGAAAGGGAAGAAGACATTTCCAAAATCAATGTAAAGGTCGGCCTGATCTCCGTCAGTGGTGCCATCCAACCCAATAGACATTGACTCTAAATTTTCGAGGAGAAGGGTAATACTATCGTCAACGAGTGATTGGATTTGAACGAGATCTATCTGTTTATCATCAAGATAAAGAAAGGTTCTAAAGACCAATTATATAATATCCAAATTTTCAGAGATACCGAGCTTTTCAAGAACAGTTAGGAGCTTGCTGCAACATTCGATATAAACGGAAAGATACTCAGGTTGATCAATTACTACAAAGTCTTGAAGAAATAGTATTGCCATTTTGGCTCCGTGAAGAGAAATTATGGTAGGGTCGTCTCGACTTACGACTGATAAGATTGATTGCAGAGATATTGTTAGGAATCTCTAAGGTTTGTAGGTGCATAGGTCAAATATGATTTTTGAAGGCTTGCATTATTATCCATCTTAGAGGTAGACTATCTTAGGGATGATATCATCCCATAGTGAATCGAAAAATTATTCGCTGCTGGCATCTATCAGCAATTCTTCTGCAGGAGGCTTGGAGAAGTCTTAAATTGAGTCTTCGTTCATGAGTAGATACATTCCTCGTTCATTTCGATACCGTAGCAGATAGGCAGATACAAACATTTTTACGAATCCTAGCATATCTCCAAGGTATTATGGAGGATTAATGTGGTCAAGTGAACTGGTAACCAAACAGAAAAGGCGTTATACGCAACTTTTTATGAATACGTGCTGTGACTGCTTACTCGGGAGCAGTAGGTATACCATAATAAGAGCCACTGATTTGAGAACTGGTTGGATTTGTAGAAAGGGATCCGTAACAGTTAGTTTTTTAAGTGATTCCTCGTTGCTGCCTTGTATGATGGTGGTAAATGCACGAATGACTTACTGCATGATGGTTTGATAATAAGGAGAGTAGTCGATGCGAGGAAACTTCTTTATTATCTCACTCAAAATGTAGAACCAAAAGCAGTCGCGGTCCCACAGATTGTTATCAGCAAATAACTCTACCAGCAGCCGCAATGCTGCTCCCTCAGATTTTAGTGATCGGATAAAGATCACCAGATAGCGGATATCACTATATTCAACTGATAGCTGCAGTCCTTCCTCGATCACTTCCTCTCCGAATCGAGAAAAATACAGAATGAATTTGGAAAGCTCTTCGATGACTGCATCAGCGTTTCGCAGAGTTCCGTCCATACCTTGTTTTGCTAATCGATCCAAAAGTTGAAGCAGTTTTAAGTTGGATATGCTAAAGTTATCAGTGATCTTTATCTGGTAGTCAGTGAGGCTATTGGTGAGTTTTAGGATGAGGACTCGTGTTTCAGTGCTAAGACCTTCTTCCTTCAACCCGATATTAGCAAGAAGCGATATAAGTGTTTCGAATTGTTGACTAGTGAGACCATATACCTGCTTGTAGGTTTGGATCAGGGATCCGCAGTTGAAGCCAGTGGATAGCCATCTGGTGCGATCGGTGGCAGTGATAAGAACCAGAAGTTTGTCAAAGTTGCGTGTTCTTTCTTCTTAGAAAGATATGGAAATAGGGGAATTAGCCTGCAAATATCTTTGTTTGAGCGTCAAATCCATAATATTAATATGCTGGATTTAAAAATAAAAGTAGTATAATTAGACAATCAAGTAACCTCGATAATCCTTATTAAAAACCAAACAATAAGAAAATAGCCATCTTTTTGAATGATTTGACGGTAATTTAATCATTTTGTGTATCAAAAAAATTCTCTTCACATCCCATATTATCATTTGTTATTTTATAGAAAATCAGAATGATATTTGGATTGAACACTCATTTTGGCTTTGAAATATTATTATTAAATAGTATGAAAACAGAGGGAAAGGAATATTCGCTCAAAGAAGACTAGTATCAAGAAAAGTCAAAGGAGTTTTAAACATACTTCCAAAATTTGAAGGACTGCATGGAAGGAGAACGACCAATATAATTATTCACCGAGTTTTTCTACAAATTTGTAAGGCACAATCCAGAAAAATAGAATATAAAAATTATTGCGAAATAAGCGAGGCACAAATTGATGCAATCCACTAAATTCAGAGAGGTGATTGACTCGTTCATCGTCATTACCAAATTATTCAAATTTTGGACGACTGAAGGCAGATCAACAAGCAATCACGACAACATGTTTAAATAAAAGATTAAAGTCATTGAAACTAGACTCAATAAAAGCGAATTGGGAGAGTAGCTTGAAAGGATATTTACCTATTTCAAAAGATAATGGTAATTCCGTAAACATTTCGAAAAATTGCTTGATTAAAAGAGATACTTAGATGAAGAGTTAGAGAAAATCAAGCAGCAGAGAGATAGTTTCAAAAATATAGTATTTAATGTTGGTCGTTCCCTTTTTGGCAGCTTTGATCTTTAGTAAAAGACAGGCAATATTTTAACGTCTGAAAAGATTATACAATAAATCACTTCAATAAAATAGCTTAAGGCCAGCATTGCGAATCAACAGTAATAAGTACCTAAGAGACGATCTAATCAATCGAATGACAGTAATGATTAATTGATTAAAAAAATATTGATTATCAAAAAGAAATACGAATTGTATGGCAAGACCAACATCGAAATTTTGGAATCATTTGACGCTGCTTACGAAAGACTCACCAAAAAGAATCAAGAGTTAACTAAACCGTTATAGAAAAATTGGTAGGTTGGGAATAATGATTTGTCCCAACTGAAGAAATAAAATATCCAGCTCAAGAAATAAATTCTTGCTTATATAAAATCATAAAAATAGCTAAAAGACATGGTCAGGCAACAGAAAACCGAGGCTTAAATAATATAATCTCAAGCGTTAATTGAGAGAAAACTAGATTTAAGTGAAATTTATTTATAAAATTCTGAAATTATCAATGAGCAGAATCGCAATTAAAGCAAGTTTTTGTTTTAAAATATAGAGTCCTTAATCAAGATGAAGCCTAAAAATGCAAATATTCTGTTTACATCCAGACAAAATAGCTCCAAAAATTTTCATTAGTCTTTTGATAATATCAGAAATATTCTTCTCTTAGTTAAACTCACCAATGGCAACATAATCGGTGGTTTTAGTGAGGATTAATTTCGGCCAAAATGTTATGGATAGAAAGGATTCCTGTTCAACTTGACTAAAAAGGAAATTTACGAAAGAGTGCAAAAAAGTACTATTGTTTATGGAGACTACTACTTGATTTTTGGAAACAGTGAAATCAGCATCAAAACCAATGAGATGCGACTCTACAGCAACTTTGGAGCCGCTAATCGCCATTTTAACTCCAAAAATAGAAATGCTCAATTCTTTTTAGGAGAAGAGAACTCTCGCGAAGTATCGATGTAAATCTACGAAATCTACGAAATTATGGTCTAATGATTGATGTGTAAATCTTTAAGGGTCCCTCTTTCTGATGTTAAATATAAATTTGTTAATGTCAGTAATGTTCTATAAAAACCTTCCAATATCGAAATAAAATTTATACTATAGAAAAATTCTGCGTGATTTAAGATTAGGTCTATCTTTGCTCTTTCTCCAGATAAAATAAAATGTCCACTGATTTGACTAATTTTACAGAATGTAAACGGAAAAAATCCTTCTATTTGCAGAAAATTCAATTTAATCTTTAAATTAAGTTCTAAACAGCTAATTTTATATTATTATTAAATAGAAAATGATCAACAAATAAGACTCATTGGCCTCGAAGTTGTTGTACAGTTGGACCAACAATTATGTAGATGTAATTTTAAAAGCAATTTAGTTGTACTTCGAAAAACAAACAATCAAAAATGAGAATGTTGGACCATAGGCCAGTATTGAAAAAAATGAAGGCTATAAGGAATGGAAGGAGTGCTGGAAATAAATGCTCCAAAAGAATGAACCCGAAGCACTCGAAGCTTCCTTTAAAATGGCCAAGCAAAGTACTTATCATATCATTTAAGAGTAGCTCGGCCAAGCATATTTTTTGGATTTTATTGGATATCAAGGAAACTTTTACCTTCCTCTTCTTTTTTATTTTGTCTCAGAAAATATTCTCAATAACTAATATGACTCCCTTTCAAACATTCTGATTATCTTAGTAATACTAGCTTTAAAATTTATCAAGATGATTGCCCATCTTCATTCAGAAAATAAATTCAGGCAACTTGGAGAAGTAATGTACCGCTATGTCGCCACTGCTATAGTAGAAAAGTCCATGCGATGTTCTATTTTGTGCAACAAGCAATTTACTACCAGCGAAATATCAAAATTTATGCACTTAGATTGTTAAAAACTACTCCTATACCATTATTGGAAATCAACAGCAATATTTAATATGTTGGCCTTAATCGTGAATTCTGTGGCAGTAATATTTATGGCAGGCTTGCCAGGTGTAATTGGCATAGTAGTTTTGTATGCCTCCATATCTATTCGCCTATTACTATTGAATGATAGGTGGATTGAGTTGTAGGAGTCTCTTTCGTAGAAATCAAATGAGAGAATAAAAACAACCATTGATATCCTTGGAATAATAAAATTCATAAAAGTTAACGCATATTAGCTTATCTACTTTAATAAGATTCAGGAATGCAGGAAACAGTAGGTTTAAAAACTAAAATAAAAATTTTGGTTTGAGTTAATACCACTTATATTGGTGATAGTATCCGTTAAATTAGCTACTTTGGTGATTGGAATTGCTTGGAGGAGAATACATCATTCATTCAATGCTGCTCTTATGCTTGGAGTCAATCTTGCTTTCAATTATAGTAATTTGATTGTTGCCCTCAATCATTTGGCATTAATCAAAAACACTAATATTTCCATAAACAATATTTAGAATTATTTAAAGACTGAAGAAATGGATATCAGTCATATTCAACGACAGAAGTCAACTTCAGATGAAGCCATTAAAATTAGAGGCACATTCTATTGGAAGCCATAAAATTAAAGAGAGGTCTTCACCTCAGAAAATTAGCATCTTAAAAATATTCAGCTCACTATTAAAAAAGGACAACTTGTGGCTGTCATTGGCAGATATGGTAGTGGCAAATCATCTATTGCTAATGCTATACTAGGAGAAATGATGCATGAGGGAGAAGCTTCGGTTATAATCAACGGAT
>Ga0302280_1001275_pt1 | contig 20953 bp, 20 predicted proteins | sample III_Fen_E1_1_FD_198771 | JGI IMG/M metagenome (GOLD analysis project Ga0302280, IMG submission 198771) | Peat permafrost microbial communities from Stordalen Mire near Abisko, Sweden - III_Fen_E1_1 | ecosystem: Environmental > Terrestrial > Soil > Wetlands > Permafrost | place: Sweden: Abisko... | reverse complement strand
CCCTAGAAACCCACTTGATGATCGAACATCCTGGCCGCTACATTGAAAATTATGCGAAGGCAGGCGCTGATATCATTCAGATCCAGGTTGAGTGTTATGGCAAGCGTAAGGTTTCATGCAGCCAATGGGATCAATGGCCTAAAGAAATCGATCAATTGGATATCCCTGCACTACGTGAGGATTTAAAAATAATTCACGGGCTAGGGAAAAAAGCTTTTGCCGTATTTAATCCCGGCACTCCTTTGTACGAAGAGATCTTAAATGATTGCGACGGTGTTTTGATCATGTCAGTCAATCCTGGGTTTGCGGGACAAAAATTTATGGCTGAGGCATTGCCTAAATTAGAGCGTCTCAAAGCCATCTTCAAAGGGGATATTGCCATCGATGGGGGAATTAATGCTCAAACCGCTCCTTTGGCCGTTGCTGCGGGGGCACATGTTTTGATCACTGCTAGCTATCTTTTCAGCTCAGATAATCTTTCTGAAGTCACCAAGCAACTTAAAAGCCTTTCCTAAATCCAGTGCTTTGCCAAGCCTAAAATTTTGTGTTATATTTGTATTATCTATGAGAATGCCCTTTATCAAAAGTCCTTCCCGAGGCCAGACCTCTTTAGAGTACTTATTACTCTTGACCGTAGTTGCTGTTATTGTCATTGCTAGTTTTAGGACAGGGTCTTTAATTGACCAGGTTCATGATTCCGCACAAGGCTATTTTAATACAGTGACCAAGGTAATTATGGGAGCAAGACCGGCACCTATTAAAGGTGGCTGGTGTCCTGTCACATGCCCTGCTTCAGGTAGCTATGGCTTTAATATCATGTACCGTGCTTGTGAATGCCCAGCACCAGCTTTTGGGGGAGCGCCTTGCCCGGCAGCAGGGACAGAAGATGATTCTTGTCAGGCAGGGCAGACCTGCCGTGGCGCAGAGGTTATCTGTAATGGCGTTAATGCCTGCGGGCCTTGCCCAACGGGCCAAGTTTGCACGGCCAATGGATGCGCCTGCCCCGATAGTTTAAATTGCGCGGCTATTATTCCGGGTTCCATTCCTGATGCGTCTTGCACCAAGTGTATATGCCCTTCGGGTCAGCCTTTGGAAGGTGGCCGATGTGGCTGTTGCCCTTATGGGTATACTTTAAGTGGCAATCAATGTGTACCAGTACAGTGTGGGCAATATTCGACCCTTTATGACACCGGGATAGGTTGTGAGACCAGTTGTGAGTGCGACACTGGGGCATATTCATATTTTAATCAGAATAACGGGCAGTGCACGTATTGCCCACCTAAAGCAGGGCAAGGCGGGGCCTACTGGAATTCAACGACCTTCATGTGTGATTACTGCCCTGTGGGCAAGGAATATAACGCAACCACGGCCACTTGCACGACGCCATCCTGTAGCGGGGCTAATATGTTTTGGGATACCAACCCGACTGATGCCGGGTATCTCTCCTGTGAATGTTATGAAGGGCCCACTACAAATTTTGAGTATGATCCGACGACCAAGGGTTGTATAGCGACAGGGTCTTGCCCGGTGACAATGCCGTCAGGAGCTAGCGTATGTCCGAATACAAAGAAGCCGACCAGTGGTGGCAACTGGTCCTTGGTGGCTAGTCGTACTAACTGCAGCGGGACAACAAATTGTCAGGCCTATTGCAACACAGGTGTTTTAAGCAATGGTCAATGTGTTTCATCCACATGCCCTGCAACATTGCCGCCGCATACCATTGCCTGCTCTCCAGCCTCGACGGCCGCGATCCCAGCGGGCGAACAATGGAACTTGGTTTACAATTGTGACAATGCCAAGCCTTGTGAAGCGGTCTGTGACCCTAATCCAAGTAATCCTTTTGCTTTAGAATGCAACGGCACATCGAGCAATAATAATGGGACCTATGTCTGCAGTGGGGCGATGCAATGCCAATCGATCTATCTTTGCCCAACGGCTAATTTGCCTAAAAATACTTTCCCTTGTCCTAATGACCCTAATAATTTTCCACCGAATGTGCCTCCGGGGACAACGCAATGGGCAGTTGTCGCTAATGCTACAGCATGTGGCAATGCTCCTTGTGAAGCTTATACAATTTCTGCCTGCACCTTGGGGAGCGGATGTGCAGGAAAAATTTGTGGCGCAGACAATTGTGGGAATTCGGCGGGATGCGGGACATGTCCTTACTCAGGTCAAACTTGTAGCGCTAATCAAACACAATGCACTTGCCCTGCGGCGAATATCGGGAAATGCCCGGTTGTTAATGGGGTGACAAATACTTGCGGGCCGGATATTTGTGGGAATCCTAATGGTTGTGGTGGAACGAATGCCTGTTCTGCGACGCAGGTTTGTTCGTCAGGCCAATGTGTTTGTAAGGCCGGTGTTTGTCCTTCTGGGATCCACGGCAGTACTATAAGCTGTGGACCTGATACCTGTGGAAATTACAATGGGTGTGGCGCTTGCCCCATTGGGCAGGCCTGTGATTTGCAAGAAAGCGATGTGAAATATGGGGAATGCATTCCATGCCCGAAACAAAATGTATGCCCTAGGGGCCACGTTTGCGGGCCAGATACATGCGGATTCGCTAATGGATGCGGGGGCGCTACTCCGTGCCCTGTTGGCCAGAATTGTGATTTGACATCGCCGCCAGATAATACATACGGGCAATGTATTTGTAAGCCAACAACGGCGTGTGGGCCAGCTAGTTGTGGGGTAGATAATTGTAACACTCCGTGTCCCTTGACATGCGGGGCAGGAACAGCCTGCCTTGATGGACAAGGCAATCCGGTTGCGGCATTCACACCAGGGACGTGTTCTTGTTCAGCGAGCTCTTGCCCGAGCCCGGGGGTGTGCGTCACTGGTTTGAATGGAACGACCTGTGATTGTCCTTCTCTTCCTGCAGGCAGCGTTGTTTGCCCGGTGACAATTCCTGAAACTGTCAGTGGCAGCACAGGCAGTGGCAGTTGCCCTGTTGGGTGCAGTGGTGGGCCTATCACGGCCACGTGTTCCAATGGCACGTGGGCAGGCACACCTAGCGGCACATGCGCATTAAATACCTGTTCAACCCTGGGTTCTCATTGGACAGCTTGTTCGAATAATCCTGTGCCACCGACTACTTCCGGGAATTACACCTTAGATGCTTCTTGTCCTGCGACACCGGCCAATTGCCAGGCGACATGCAGTGCAGGTTATGTGTACAGTGGGGGAACATGTGTTGCTTGTGGAGCGCTTGGCGAACCATGTTGCACCAGCGGGACTAGCTGTAGTCATAGCACGTGCACTAATGGCACTTGCACGGTTAATACCTGTTCGTCATTGGGGGCTACTTGGGCTGCTTGTGTGAATAATGTTACGCCACCGACGAATTCCGGGAACTATTCTTTAGTCAACACTTGCCCAACCACGCCAGCTAATTGTCAGGCGATATGTGCCACAGGATATGCCTATAGTGGTGGATCTTGTGTGGCTTGCGGAGGTGCTGGTCAGCCATGTTGTACCAGTGGGACAAGTTGTAGCGGTGGTGGCGTTTGTTCAAGTGGTACTTGCGATGCAACGGTATGGTGGGAAATTACGATGCCAGGTAACTGCGGATGTCCCAAGACATCAAGTGCCACGATGAGTGCATTTTCAAGCAAACAATACACTTGTTGCTTAGTGACTAATGTAAAATCTATTGATTCAGGAGGAGCTTTCAGTCTTTCCAAAACAGGCGTTGATTATTCGGCAACCTTGACTGATTCGTGTTCTGGAGGACAAACGTACGGGATAGGGTATTGTGTTAAAGACACTAGCTATCAATGCCCAGGATCAGCCTACCCAGCGCAACAAACAATAGCTGATAATTATCAAACAGGATGTAATTAAATTAAAGGGATATAATACTTAATTATTTCTTTCGATGATCGCGTTGGAAATTGCTTTTACCGACGGATTTGGCGTATTTCTTTAATTCCGCACCAAGCTCACCGATTTGAGCCACATGGGTAATTTTTTGATGGACATTGCTGACAATGCCGATGGAAACAGAGACTAATCCTGCCTTGATGGCATTGCCCTGGCGGTCAACGCCCATGATAAAACCTGCCTGACGATCCTCATCGTTGTAGAAGCTGGGTGAAATCTTGTCAAAGGCATCAACGACATATTGGCTAATGGCATCAGCTTTGTCATCGGAAGAAATAAAAACAAAGTCATCCCCTCCCACGTGTCCGACAAAGGCATTTTCCCCACAGAATTGCTGGGTGGCATCAATAAGGATGCGCGCCAGGGAACGGATAATTTCATCGCCGTGCTCAAAACCATATTTGTCATTATAAACTTTGAATTTATCCAAATCCGCGTAGCCCACGGCAAAAGGTTTGTCAGCATCGATATAATTTTGAAATTCTTCCATGATGGATGAATTACCTGGAAGATGGGTCAGAGGATTAGCATCGAGCGATCGGGTGGTGCGTTTTAAAATCATGCGGATGCGGGCCAAGAGTGTTTCAGGCTCAAAAGGTTTGATCAAATAATCATCAGCTCCCGATTCAATGCCCATGACCATGTCTTTGGTCTCGCCCTTGCCTGTCAGCATAATGATGGGTAGGTGGCGTAACAAGATATCCCTTCGCAATTGGCGGCAGAATTCGGGGCCGTTCATCACGGGCATATTATAATCGGTGATGATTAAATCCGGATTCTTGATTTTGACCATTTCCAAGCCTTCTTTGCCGTTGCATGCGGCGGAGATGTTGTAATGTTCAGACAAACTTAGATCAAGGACATCGCGGATATCAGGGTCATCATCAATAATAAGAATCCGTTCTTTACGCATATTTTTTAAAGCTCCTTAAAAGTAATTTATCTAGACCGGGGTTTGCTCGAGGCGTAGGTGATCTTCGAAGGCCTTGAGTGAGCAGGGCAATGTGAAATAAAAAGTAGTTCCAGCGCCAACCTGGCTTTGCACCCACATTTTACCTCGGTGCGCCAGGACAATATTTTTAGCCAAGACTAATCCCAGGCCGGTTCCTTTGACATTTTGGTTGATCTCATTGTCAACCCGGTAAAATTCACTGAAAAGCTTTTGCACTTCTGAGGCTGGGATACCGATACCGGTATCAGCAACGCTAAAGACGGCATAGCCATTGTCTGGTATTGGCGCCACGGCGATCGTGATTGTTCCATTGGCAGGGGTAAATTTGATGGCATTGCTTAAAAGATTGATCAGGACGCGTTCGGCATGAGAGACATCCACATAGACCCCTTCAATGGCTTCAGGGATGCTCACTTGCAATTTAACACCCTTGGTATTTATTTGGGGGGCTAATAAATCAGCCACGTTATCAGTGATATTCTTAATTTTATAAGTCGCAAATTTCATTTCCTGCCGGCCGGATTCAATGCGGGCGATGTCCAATAGATTGTTGATGAGGCTTACCAAATTATCAGAATGGGAATTGATCTTGGCTAAACGCTCCTTGACGGCAGGAGGGACTTCACCAATTTTTCCAGCGATAAGGATGGCGGCATACCCTTTGATCGAGGTTAACGGTGTTCTGAGCTCATGGGAGACAGCAGAGATGAAGTCCGATTTTTTCTTGCTGATCTCATTAACTTTTTGCAAGGCACCTGCCAGCTGTTTGGTGCGTTCGGTCACCTTTAACTCCAATTCTTGGCTGGAACGGAATACTTTCTCGAAGAGGTGGGCATTTTCAATGGACTGGCCTATTTGTCCTGAGAAAATGGAGACTAATTCCTCATCCCCCTGTGTCACTGACGGCGCGTTGTAGCGGTTGCCAACGAAGACAAAGCCGATGCTGCCGGTTTGGGTCAAGATAGGTGAAATGATAAAATGTTCAGATTCAAATATTTGGATCATTTTTTCTTTTATCTTGTTAGAGCAATTGTTGGACGATAGAGAATGGGAGATATCTTTCAATAATTCCCCTGCCTCGATTTCTTTGAGCATGACTTCAGCACGGGCATCCTTAAATCCGATATTAAGGCGGATTTTAAATTTGTCGTTTTCATTCATGGAAGCGATCAAGACGCGGGCGAATCCCAAATCTTCGAATAGGGCTGGGGATATCCGTTGGTAGATCTCGCTTTCATTCAGCGCTTGGCTCATTTGCCGGGATATCCGCTGAAGGGTGTTTAATCCATTGAGCCGCTTATCCATTTCCTCACGGGTCTTATTAAGTTCAAGGTCAGTGCGGACGATTAATTTAGCTTGCTCATCGAGATCGTTAAAGGAGCGCATTAGTTTTTGATGAGCTTTTTTCATTTCAGCAATGGTGTTTTCTTTATTAATAAAAGCGACAAAAAAAGCAACAGTGGCACAGAGCAAGACGAAGATGATGGTACCAAGGATGGTGATGATGGGGGGATTTGTTATATCCATAGTGTCTATGCAATGGCCATGATTAGAATATTGGCGTTGTGCAAATAAATATTTTTAATATCATCAAGCGTGCCAAAGGGTCCTATCTCAGCGTTAGAACACATGCCTATGATTGGCGTCGAATAGCCCAAAACATTTCGGATCGACTGTATTTCATTAAAAGCATCACGCCCCAAGATTTTTTGGCGAGCCAGGGATTCAAAAATAAATATCAGCTTAGCCTGCCTGTCACCTAAGGATTCTTTAACAGATTCAGCCGCTTCAATAGCAGAATTCTTGCAGGATTCCTTATTGCTGATCATTAAATGCACTTCAGCTCCTTCAGGAACCCCCCCATGACATACGATACTACCGTCTTCCAGGATGTCAATAATGTTGCGCAACAAATATTGTCGGGATTCTTCGATGTAAAAACCCAGGGGATACCTCGAGGCATAAGAATTTAATGTAATATTCTTCAGGTTTTGTGCCTCATGGCCCAGGAAGTGTTTATAGATTTCAACAGCTGGTTTATCATCGATGGTGCGAATGATATAATCATCAACCTTGGTGATGGTACGAGGCTTTCCAAGGGGTTTAAATCCGTGCTTACAATTAATGGCTAGATGGAAAGCTCCACCAAGCAGAAGGCCAACAGCCCCATGGTCTAGAATTTGATCCTGGAAGAATTGAAAAAGCTTTTCGTATTTAAAATCATCGCTGGAAATGGCCCCGATGACAGGAAAACCTATCCCTAAAGCTTCTTTAATCCCTCGGAAGAATGGCAAACTGTTTTTTTCAATACCTTCTGAGAAAGTAATGAATACTTCACGGTGAGGGGAGTTAAGGTCCTGGCTTGCTTGGCGGGCCAAGTTAAATCCAGCATCATGCATCCCTTGGGTCGAGATATCATTGACCCCTGATACTCCAAAGCCGATGTCTGTCGAATTAATACCTACGATGGCGATGCCCCGATTAGTCACACCGTTAGACAGGATGATGCCACCGGTAGAAGAACCTATTAAATGTTTGGGCTTGAGGGTTCGAGTAATAACGGCCTGGGTTTCCGGGACAGCATAAAAGGGGGAAGCGAAGATGAGGACCAGGTCGGTATCAGCGCTATTGAGTTGATTCTTGACCTGCACACAGGCCTGCAAGGTAGCTTTTTGAGGATCAGGGAGTTGACTGAATCCAATGCTAATGCTGGTAGACAAAGATAACTCCTATGGTCAAGGTTTAGCTCGGGACTTGATTATACCATCAATGCAGGCGAAAGTTAACAAGATCAGTAATGGACCTGCGATAGTGGCGTAACGATGGATGATATGAAAAAAACTATATAAAAAAATCAAGAGAGAAAGCAAGGTAATCGTCAGGAGGATCAATTTATTATTAAGCATTGTGAAAGATTTCAAGTAGGCAATGAGGCAGATAAAACCAATGCCAAAACACATAGACAAGGCAAGCCAGCGTTGGTTGAGAAATTTTTCCAACCACTGAGGGTAGATAACAAAAGGCCCCTGCGTAGTTTCCCAGAAAAACATCTTAAATCCTTCTTGGATGAAATAGGTGCTTTGAGCTAAGGGGTTTGTTAATAAATCTTGTGTAATTTCATGGACATAGATTTTATTTTTTTGTGACTCACTGAGATTAAGTTGGTTTAGTTGGTTCTGGCGTGTGTAAAAGGTTCCATCAGAGTTGATCATGCTCCATTGGCTGCAAACTGAGTCAGGATAATAAGAACCGCACAGATCGTGTGACACAGGTATAGTTAAGAGATGGCTCATAAAATTGGTAACATTTAAAGGAACGTGTGAACGTCGCATCAAATTCCCGAATAGATTCACATCGGCACGACTGGTAAAAGTAAAATGGTTGTTAAACGAATAATTAAGCAGCCTAAATCCTATAAGGGGAATATAAAGAATAAGGACTATGATCAAGATTTTTATTTTGGAGCGTTTCAAGAATTGTAGGAATCCCCCACCGCATTTCTTCCAGGAGTACACTATCAAACAGAATAAAAATAAAGGCGCAAGGCCCTCTCCCAAACCCTTAACCATCGTGAAGGCCAATAAAGACAAGGCTAGTCCACAAGAAGGATAGAGGGGGCCATTCATTTCCTGCAAAGAGTCCATAAAAAGCCAACCAAAGAAAACAGCAGCGACAAGAAATGGGAAAGTAGCAATTTCTGAATACACGCACAGGGCGGAATTTATTAAGATGGGAGAAAGGCCTGTATAAAGAATGGCTAGGGCTTGTATCCAGGGCCGAGCGTTAATCTTTCTTAAAGAGAGGTGAATAAAAACCATTGTTAAGGCGAGCAATAGGAAGGACACGGTTCTTAAAACATATTCATAAGAAATATTGAGCCAATGCCCCAGGTGCAGGGAAAAGGCAATGATTAAAGGGTAAAGAGGTTCTCTGCTAGGACCGATACGGAAATATTCAGCCCAATTGGAGGGGTGATATAATATATTGGCCAGGCGCACATAATCTTCGGAATCAAATACAATCACGAAATTAGTGGTGAGCACTAAATAGGCCCAATAGATAAATGGCAATACATAAGCCCAGAAAAACAGGGGATTAGGGGCTAACAAACGAATTAAAAGAATATTGGGCACCATTGTTGAATGTCAGATGATTGAAGGTTGTTTATTTCTTTATATTTTTCAATAAGATGTTCGTGAATATATTTTCCTGGGTTGGGCATATACATCCAGATGATCCTGAAGGCTTGAAGTTCAAAAATTGCTTTTTCAGAAAATGCGATGGGGAGCTTTTGGGCATAGGAAAGCAATTTAATGGCCGGAGCCACCTGTCCTTCTTTAAGGTAAAGTAAAGCAAGATTATAGTAGGTCCAAAAGAAGGTGGGATTAATTTGTAAGGCCGTTTCTAATGAAGCCTTGGCGTCTTGGGTATTTCCCATCCATAAATAGCAAACCCCTTTAAAATAGTGCATTTCAAAAGACTCCGGGAAAAGCCCGGAAGCTTTCTCATAGAAAGGAAGATATGGCAGGTAATGAGCATCGATGTGATAATTTTCCAGTTCATACGAAGTGAAGTGATTTCCGTTAAGGATATTATTCGATAAACGTTTAAAATCAGGGGTTTGATATCCCAAGATGGCGTTTTTAGCTTTATAGGAGGTCAGTTGTTGAGCTGTTATTATATGGTTTTCTAGAGGGCGATAAGCGAATAAGACTATATCTATGCTTAGCAAAAATAGAAGGCCATAAGTCATCAGGAATCGTGATAAATTTTGAAACGGAATTGGCATAAAGCAAACTAGGTTTGTTATCTAAATGATTTTATATAAGAGCTGCTAGTTGGACAAGCATGACGGTAAAAGAATGAAGATTTTCTTGATTATAAATTTAAGATATTGAATGTCAATGATATTTGTTGACGATTTGGAAGCTTTGATATATTCTTACCATTCACCAGACATTTGGCCCCATCGTCTAGCCTGGTTAGGACGTCTGCTTCTCAGGCAGAAAACACCGGTTCAAATCCGGTTGGGGCTACTGATCAAACCCTCCTTTTTTATTCAAATTATTTTAATATATGGTATGCTTTCATTAAAGGAGATTTATACGGCAACTTATCAAGCAACGGCACAAGTTTTTATGACGGCATTTAAAGCATTGCCTGTGAAAGAACGAAAGACGTTTTTGGCAAACTTGCTTAAAGATAATTCTCTTCGCGAGGACATGGTTGATATAGCGATTGCCATTAAACGTAGTGGCGAGAAAACAAAATCTTTTCGTGAGCTTATTAAATCTAATGGGAACGCGTAGCAGATGAAATACACACTTGAAATCACCTCAAGTGCCCAGCGTCAATTCAAAAAGTTTCCGCAACTTATTCAGAATCACATCACCTCTAACCCATAAAGTAATAACTAAATTCCAGCCCAGAGGTTGCAATTTTTGAAGTCTTTGTACCCGTCGCTGGATTCCGTTATACCTCAGTACAATTGATTCGTTTAAGCCCACCCCTAAAATAACCTCATGAATGAAACAGCGGAATTGCCACTTAAGAATTACAAAATGCCCTTAGAAGAAAAACAAATCTATATTTTAGATGACGATGTGTCAGTGCGTCGATCGCTTAAATTACTAATGGTTTCTTACGGTTTTGCAGTGGAAACATTTTCTACAGCAGAGGAATTTTTAAGTGATGTGCGTAACAAAGTTCCTGGGTGTTTGATTTTGGACATTCATATGCCGGGATTAAATGGGTGGGATGCGCTACAAAAGTTTATGGAAACAGGACATAATCATCCGGTCATTGTAATTACGGCGGATAAGGATGACAATTTTAAAGAAAAGGCTTTAAAAGCAGGAGCAGTGGGTTTTTTACAAAAACCATTTGAGGATCACTATCTTCTCCATATGGTTAATCAGGTGTTTAATAAGAAAACTTGATTATGGAAGTGGGGAATTATCGCTTTATAGTTTCACAAATTTAATTAACAACCATAACAAGGGGGGACACAATGAATCAACAAACACAGAAGAAAGAACAAATTGCTAAAGGAAGTGCAAAAACTCAACCAAACCAACCGGAATATAAAGATAAGCCAATGCAAAATCTTCAAGATGAGAAGAAGAATGCTCAGTCTAAGAATAAATCTTCTAAAAGTAACTCTGCCGAAGAAGGGTGTGGCTGTTCCTAGTATGGGAGCATGCGTAGTATTTGCATTATCAAAATCGTCGTCAAGACTATCTCACGGCATTTTGGAATATGGTCAATTGGAAGAAAGTTAATGAACTGATTTCAGAAAATCTATGTCGAACAAATCGGTAAATGAACTACCGCACGATGGGCTCGATCAAGGAGATGAAAATGAAGAATTCAAATGATCTAAAAACTTACCAGGCTCTCAAAATACAAGAAAATCAAAACAAAAAGAATGATCCTGGAATTTTCCAAATGTCGTTAGGATCAGCATCTGGGGGATATGAAAATACAACGGAATCAAATGACGACATAGCTATGGTTATCCAAGAGGCTATGGGGAGAGATGTATGTTTGTCGTTGGTGGTGGACAATATTCACGTCAGGGTTGAAGGAGAAATTGTGACTTTAGAGGGGGAAGTATTTAGAGAAGAGGAGAAAATAACAGCAGGAGACATAGCAACAGCTTGTGCGGGATATGATAAGGTCAATAATTATTTGGACATTATTCATAGCGAAAAATCAGAAAGCACAACAAGGAGGCTTCCATGGTAAAGACAAATCAAAAAGAACGAAATTCCCATCAATTAAATGACAAGAGCAAAGAGCTTTCTAAATCTTTTCACATGCTGGCAGCACAATTTGACGAAGACGATGATTTCTTGTGTGGAAAGGTTGCGAATTCTTCGCCAGAGTTTAAGGAAGAAGAATGAGAAAGCGAGGATATAAAAAATAGAAAACAGGCCGTCGCCATCGGATTATCCGAAGCTCGACAATAAACAAAAGTGCTGTTTTTCAAATTGAACGTATCCTTAAAGAAAGGGAACTTATGAAAAAATTAGTGATTGGTTTGGTATTTGGAGGGGTTTTCTTGATTTCTAACCTGATTTTTGCTCAGGATGCGCCACCAGTGTCTACTAACGCACAGACTAATTCTACCTCAAGCTCTGGTAGTGGTTATTAGATAGCAGTTAAGTCTGGGAAGAGGGATTAGATGGCAGAAAAAGAATTCCGTACAATCGAGCCAAAGATTCTATATTTTGGAACACCTGTAGCGTTAATCAGTTCGTTGAATGAGAATGGAAACACTAATCTGGCACCTATAGTATCTTTTTGGGCTCAAAAATGTCCCGTTCAGATGGAAGCGCGGGTTATCCGGTTACATAAAATGAGTGGAGACAAATTGCAGCAATTAGGTGGTCGCTTTTAATTTACAATTTTCGGCACTATTTCCGTCTGGAGGAGCGAGAGCTTGGAAAGACATTGAGGGCAGAGAAAATTTAATAACTGCGTACTTCAATTAAAAGCGATGTCATTAAAGAAGCTCGCGGCAATTATCGTAAGAAAAAGACTTTAAGTTGGGATAAAGTAAAGCATGAGCTTTAATATTGTTGTCGACCCTCCGCCCTAAAAGAATTAAAGAAAATCAAGAAGGGTGTTCCGCACGTATTCTCCCGTTTAGTAAAATTTATTGATCATTTAACTCATGAACCTTTCAAGGGTAAGCCTCTCCAAGGCAATAAGAAGGGGCATATAAAAATTATTGGTGAGATTCTTGACCAGCCGGGTATCGGAAATAGGTTCAATTTTATATTACAAATTGATCAAATAATTTTTGGGAATTCAATCAGTGAACTTGCTGTAGGGGTGAACGCATTTCCTGTCAGGATAACATAATTCATCTAAGAAAAGTCATTTGATTCTAATGTCTTTGAGGATTTGGTTCAAAGTTAATCCGTCTGGGGCTATTGATTATCTAACTCTCTGCGACGTGGAATGCTGAAAAGAGTTTTATTTTTAGAAACGTTTTGAAATTTCTTATGATATATTGTTTTTATGCCAGAATTATCTCAAAATAATTTTGATTCCTCTTCAAAAGTAAAAACTCCCATACTTTTTTTAGGTTCTTTGAGCATCTTATTGGGCCTTATTGTTATGATTGGCTGGCTTTTTAATTTGCCTGTTCTCATCAAAATTTATCCTACCCTTAATTCCATGAAATTTAATACGGCGCTGGGATTGTTTTTAGGTGGGATTGGAATACTTTTTATATTTCATTCTCAAAGAACAGTGGTCTGGATGGTAGGTGCTCTTTTAATGATTATGGGGGCACTGACTTTATGGCAATATTTCAGGGGAGTGAGTTTGGGCATTGATCAAATTTTTATGCGTGATTATTTAACAGCTTTTTCTCAATTCCCGGGCCGAATGGCCCCCCAATCCGCTTTGTGTTTCTTTCTGTTTGGATCAGGTCTTTTTATAGACCGGTTAGTGAAACATCAAAATGTGGTTATGTCTTGGCGTTGTCTTTGTGGGGCATTCTTATTTGTGGTAGGTATTACAGCTATTTTTGGTTTTTTTACTCACGTTCCATTCGCCTACACTTGGGGCTCATACAATGCGTTAGCCATACATACAGCTATTGGATTTTTTATTTTAGGAACAGCAATGATGTTGACCAGCATGGGCAACGCGTACATTTCGTTAGCAATAATTTCACTGGGAGGCGTCTCTTTAGGGCTGCAGGTTTGCTATGGCCTTCTACAATATGAAGATGCCTATATCAAAACGCTTATCCCATGGTTGTTATTATCCATGATTCTATTGTTCACAGCATTGATTGTTCTTTCTGTATATACCCAATATAAGCGCAGGATTACTATTGAAAAAATAGCCGCTAGCGGGTTTGGGACAGCCTTAGTTCTTTTTACCTGTGTTGGTATTTTGTCGAATTATCATATGAAGCGACTCGCAGAAGATACTCGATGGGTGGACCATACTTACAATGTTCTATTACAGCTCAAAGACGTTTTTGCAGACGCTAGAACAGGGGCACGAAGCTTTATTTTAACAGGAGATGAAAGAGATCTTGAGCCTTATAAGTTGGCAGTAACTCACATTATTCATCCAATGAATGAAGCGCGCCTTTTAACGGTTGATAACCCCGTTCAGCAAGAGAAGCTTAACCTTGTGGGGCCTCTTATTAAAGAGAAATTCGCTATTACCGATCATTTAATCGCCTTAAAACGCAGTGGATCTCCAACTGATTTTAATTTACTGAGTAAAGGAAGTGATATTCAGGATAAGCTTCGGGTACTTGAAAATGAATTGGAGAATGAAGAGTATCAGTTATTAAAATTCAGAGCTATTAGGGCAAAAGCGACCAATAAAATAATGGTTATTAGTATGAACTCAGGAAGCGCGCTGGCTTTTATAATAACTCTTATAGCTATTATGACGGTGTTTCGTGTTAATCGGGCTCGTCAGTTGGCAGAGGAGGCCGTTAAGAAGTTGTCCATTGTTGATGACTTAACGGGTCTCTATAATCGTCGTGGATTCAAATTTCTTGTAGAACAGAAGATGAAAGAAGCAAGGCGTTCTAAAAAGCCCATTGTTCTTTTTCTAATCGATCTTGATGAGATGAAGAAAATAAATGACCTTTTCGGTCATAATGTGGGTGATTTGGCGTTAACAGACGCAACTAAATTGCTTAATAAAACATTCAGAGAATCTGATATTATCGCCCGTTGGGGAGGGGATGAGTTTGTCGTTTTGGCGGTGGACACATCTGATAAGGATGTTGCTGCCATCAAGCGACGTCTAGAAGTAAGTCTTGATGAGTATAATTTAAAAACCAGCAATAGTTTTAAATTATCCATGAGTGTCGGAGAGTTTATTGCCAACTATGACTTTCAAGGTTCTTTGGATGAATTAATTCTAGTAGCAGATAAAAAGATGTACCAACAGAAAAAAATTTCCCGAAACCAAGTGTAATTACAGCGCCTATAGATTCGATGACTTTGAGGATTTGGTTCGAAGTAATTCTTTTTCGAGAAAATAAATGAGATTAATCCGAATAATTTCTTTTATATTTAGCGTTTGCTTTTGGCTTTCAGTGACATCAATAGCGCATGCACGACCCTTGGAGATTGGTATTGCCGCTTTTGATGTTAAGGGACAATTGCCTAACAATGAAACCATTGAATTGTTTGAAAAGAAATTGGGCAAACCGATTAATACAATTAATTGGTTCATGGGATTTAATGCAGATACTAATGAACTTCCGAAACTTCCTTTAAAGGAACTTCGAAAAATCCCAGATCATATTATACCAATGTTGACGCTTGAACCATGGGGAGAAACCAAGGATAGGGCGGGAAAGATCATTGATCCTTTTCGTAAACTCAACGCAGGAAAGCTGGATGGATATCTCATTGCATTTGCACGGGAGATTAAAGCCTTCGGCCGGCCTCTTCGATTTCGTTTTGGTCATGAAATGATCCAAGATGATGATCCAAAGACTACATTTCCTTCACCGCAATGGTATCCTTGGCAAGATTGTCCGGATGCATATAAAGCGGCATATAAACGGATTTACAGAATTTTTAAGAAAGAGATTGGTGATAATATCCAATTTGTCTGGGCTCCGAATTTCGAACCTTCTAATCAAAATGTCCTTGTGAAGTATTATCCTGGATTAAAGTATGTTGATTGGATTGGGATCGACGGATATAATTGGGCGGGAGGAGATTTTGATAGTATTTTTAAGAAAATATATTTTAATCTAACGACACATCCTGATGTGTATGGTGATAAGCCGATAATGCTCAGTGAAATTGGCGCGGGCAAACAGGATCAATCTAAATTTTTTAATAAAGCGCAGTGGATAATTGACGCTATTGAGAAAATTAAATTAAAGTATCCTCGTGTCAAAGTCTTCTATTGGTTTAATGTTAATAAAGAACGTGATTGGCGTCTGGATGAAACCCCCGAAAGTTGGCGAGCGTTTAAAAACACAATTTGATGTGATTGATCTCAGAAGCCAATGGCATTGACACTTTTAGCTGGTAAATTTGTTTTTCACAAGATCATAGGGTATACTTTAATCTGATCTAGGCTTTGTGAACATAAACATTTTCTAGAAAGAGGTGGATCGTGTTACGTTCTCTAGGATTCTTAATTGTATTGATATTAGGTCTTAGTTTTTCAACAGTCGTGAATGCGGCCGTAATTTGCCTTACCACGGGTGAGCATATCATGGGGCGGATAATCGAAAAGACCGATACATATGTAGTGGTAGATTTACATGGATTGCCGAGCACCTATTATATCGGGGAGATTCAAACTATAGATGGGAAAGAAATTGATTTGCCGGCACCTCCGCCAGTGACAGAAAGTCAAACTAGTGATATTCCTAATTATGGCGATGAAGAACAGTCGCTAACGAATTTTATGAATGCACGCGCGGCTCAAGCAGCCACTATTGCACCAGCGGCTACAGCATCGGCAGCTACTACGTCAGTTGCCGTTACGCCACCCGCTGCGCCAGCAGTGGCATCAACAGATTCTGACCAATTGCCGACATTGCAGCAATTTCTTCAGAGTACCGTAGGTTCACTTTTTACAAAATCACCAGTCCCGACTGCGCCAGCAGTGACTACATCAGCTGCGACTACACCAGCAGTAACTGCGCCAGCTGCAACCACACCAGTCGCGATTGTACCAGCGGTACCTGTATCAGCACCGACTGTGCCAGCAGCAATTGCAGCCGCCGCGACTACACCAGTCGTAACAGCACCAGTTGCACCTACGCCGGCTGTTGCTCCAACACCGGTATCAACAAGCTCAGACCAACCGCCGACATTGCAGCAGTTTCTGACTAGCATGGTGGAATTTCTGCAAAGCATGGTGGGTTCGGTTTTTACGACGCTAAAGAAGATGTAACAAATTTTATGGGGACTGTTTTAAAGCTAATGCTGTGTTAAATAAAACCTTAATCCTTTGCCTATTTATTTTTTCCTCGGTGGCCTTTGCCAACAATGAATCAGTCCTTCGATATGTCGCTTTAGGCGATTCGTACACTATTGGAACAGGGGCACACTTGGTTGAATCCTGGCCTGTGCTTTGCACCATCCGTATGCAGGAAAAAGGTCGCCCAATTCAATTGGTGGGCAATCTAGGCCGGAATGGATGGACCTCGCAGAATCTAATTGATTTTGAATTACCCGTACTAAAACAATTGAAACCGGATTTTGTGACCTTATTGATTGGTGTCAATGATTGGGTGCAAGGGGTGGACGCCACCACCTTTCAAAAGCATATTGAGTTTATCTTTGATGAATTATTAAAGATATTGCCAGGCCCTAAATATATTTTGATCGTAACCGTTCCAGATTTTTCTGTGATGCCTGTCGGTCGGCAATTCTCTCAGGGGAGAGACATTGCCAAAGGCATTAATGAATTCAATCAGATCCTTATTAAAGAAGCGCAATTGCGGGGTCTTAAAACAGTGGATATCTATCCTTTGTCTCAAACATTGGGGCAAGACCCTTCCTTGATCGCCCAGGATGGCCTGCACCCTTCGGCCAAAGGGTATGCAAGATGGTCTGATCTTATCGAACCTGCCTTTGATAGCCTGCTTTTGCAAGACCTGCCTAAAACAAAATTATAGGGTATACTTAATATGAGGTGTGCTTTAGTTCGAAAAGGCAAAACCATTGCAAGATGGTGACGCAAAACTAAAGGGTCCTGAGATATGGATAGCCAGTTACCGCAGATAAGGTTTTTGATAATATATCCCCTGCTGCTTGGCTTTGTTTTATTTTCATTCCCTTGTTTTGCCGGTGAAGTTGATGTGGACATGTTTGGTTTTACTTATCATTTGCATCGCAAGGGCGCTGTTTACGGTGCTCCCTTAAAATTAGACAGAGCTGGTGTTAAAGTATTTAACCCAGGCTTGGGGCTGGGTTATGATTTTCGCACTGACAGGCACACCGAGGGGATTTCAGCGGTTGTGCATGGCGGGATGTTTGAAAATTGCGATAATCATCCCTACAGCTTTGCCGGTGCGGGGGCTCGATACAGAAAGTTTTTTTATAAAGAAAATTTTTTTGAGGTCAATGTGTTGGGCGTCTTGACCTATGGCAATGACTCGAATGATAAGCATTATACTTTGTCTCCCATGCCGTATGCGAATATCGGGATCGGGCATGACTACGGCAAATATTTGGTGACGTATTATTTAAGCTATATCCCCAAAAACAGCGGCGGCGGCATTACGAGCAGTACGGACATGTTGTTTTTAAGTGTAGCCTTATCTTTCTAAGAGAAAAAATATAGAGTTAATTCTTGATTTGAGATAAATGGGCCGTAAGATATGTTTATGGCCCGTCTTATTTTCTTGTTGATCTCCCTTTTGATCGTTGCTGGCAATGCGCTTATAGCTCTCTTTTTCCCTCAGATTTGGTGGAGCATGGTTTTCTTTGGACCTGTGATAGTAGTCGGGTTCATTGATATGTTCCAAAAACGCCAAGCCATCCGTCGGAATTTTCCGATTATAGGTAATTTCAGGTATGTTTTAGAAGCCCTGCGTCCGGAGATCAATCAGTATTTTGTTGAATCTAATACAACGGGCACGCCGTTTAATCGCCTGGATCGTTCCCTGGTCTATCAGAGGGCTAAAGGAGAATTGGACACCCTGCCTTTTGGGACACAAAAAAATGTTTATGAAGTGGGCTATGAATGGGTGACGCATTCGATCATGCCGGTGCATGTTGACCCGCTGAGTTTACGGGTATTGATCGGTGAATCCAGGGCCAAGCCTTATTCAGCTAGTATTTTTAATATTGGGGCGATGAGTTTTGGATCGCTGAGCTCGAACGCGGTGATGGCCCTTAATCAAGGTGCCAAAATGGGCGGGTTCGCTCAAAACACTGGCGAGGGAGGATTGACGCCTTATCATCTGCAAGGGGGAGATATTATCTGGCAGATCGGCACAGGTTATTTTGGTTGCCGCGATCATGAGGGGAAATTTTCATCTGAACGTTTCAGTGAGAAGGCAACTTTACCTGAAGTGAAAATGATTGAGCTCAAGATTTCTCAAGGCGCTAAGCCCGGACATGGGGGGATTTTGCCTGCTGAGAAAGTGACAAGAGAAATTGCTAAGATACGCGGGGTGGAAATGGGTAAAAGTGTCATTTCTCCCCCGGGCCATTCAGCTTTTAGCACTCCGTTAGAATTATTGGCTTTTATTGAACGCTTAAGAGAATTATCAGGAGGCAAGCCTGTTGGGTTTAAAATATGCATCGGCAAGCCACGGGAGTTTATGGCTATCTGCAAGGCTATGCATCAAACAGGGATAACACCGGATTTTATTACCGTCGATGGTGGTGAGGGCGGGACAGGTGCTGCCCCGCTCGAGTTTTCCAATTATGTGGGCTCACCTCTTAATGAAGGGCTGGTCATTGTCCATAATATGCTGGTGGGATTCTCTCTGAGAGATAAGGTTAAGATCATTTCGTCTGGAAAAATTAATTCTGGTTTTGGCATTATCAAGCACATGGTCATGGGCGCTGATCTTTGTTATTCTTCAAGGGGGATGATGTTATCTTTAGGCTGCATCCAAGCCCTTCAATGCAACACCAATCATTGCCCGACGGGTGTCGCCACTCAGGATCCTTCCCTGGTTAATGGCCTGGTTGTTTCTCAAAAGAATAAACGGGTGGCCAACTTTCATAAGGCCACGATCAAAAGTTTTGCCGAGATATTAGGGGCGATGGGTTTTCATGCCCCCAAGCAATTAAGGCCACGGCATTTAATGCGCCGCATTTCACTAACCCAGGTCAAAGATTATAGTGAGATTTATCCATTTATTAAGAATGGCGATCTGCTCAAAGAGCCGGTCCCTAAAGAGTTTGAACTGGCCTTTTATGCATCTTCCCCGGAAACATTTGAGCATATGCATCGAAAATAATCCTTGAGGAGCGTATGGATATGATACCGACATCGGTGGCACAGAATTCTTTTGGGATAGTGACTTTTATTGCAGCCCCGGCCTTGTTAACGAATGCTTCGAGCGTATTGGCCATGAGCACGATCAATCGCATGTTAGCCACCCGGGAGTTGATGCATAAATTGTATATGAAGTCCGAGGAGGGGAAACAATCCGAGGAAGAAGCGGCTCATACGATCAAAAAGGTTGATCGAGTTGAGAAGCAGGCTGAGCTGCTTTTCCGTGCGCTTCGCTCCATCTATCTGGCCCTTGCCGCTTTTGCCAGTGCCACCTTGGTCACCTTGTTAGGGGCCGTGACAGCTTCTTTTCAGAATGCCATTTTACTTGAATTATTGGTGGGTTTTGGAGTGGCTCTGGGAATTTTTGGAGTAGGTGGTCTTGTCACAGGTTGCGGGCGATTGTTTCACGCGACCCAGATTTCATTGCTCAATATTCACGATGAGGCGGCGTTGATCCGTTTGCGCCAATCACCAGCAAAGAGATAGAAGCTGTTGTTTACGGCCTTTTGGCAGAATGCCGGCCATGCAGCCAAGACCAGTTGCCGGGATAGATATCAGGATCAAAGATCACAAAATAGCCATGCCAGATGATGATCGTAATGCAAGCGAGGATAGCTTCGTAAGCATGTACTGTTCGGATTACATCGTAAAGCCACTTTGGGAATAATCTCAAAAACCATACTTCACTAAACATTAAAATCCCAGTTAAAACCATCACTAAAGATCCCCATAATAAAGCCCAATATTCCAGTTTTTGAACATAGCTATAAACACCAACCTTGGGTTTATTTTTTCGTGCACCGATATAATATTGAAAGGCTTGGAGAAAATGAATGAAATCATTCGTCGTGATACTTAATTCTTTGAGTTGCCAGCGGCCCTTTTTGGTGAAAAATAAATAATAGATGTGATAGAGGGCTAAGGCTGAGAATACTATCCCTGTTCCCCGATGCCCCCATCGTAACCAACCATTGTGCCCAAAGAATACGGAAGACCACCAGGTTTGAGGAAATTTAAGAGAGAAACCCGTGTAGGCTAAGAGGATGAAGGTCACTGCTAGAATAAAATGTTGCCAGCGTTCACTGAGGGACATGCTTTCATGGCGATTATCTAAAGATTTTCGGTAATACACCATCG
>Ga0302280_1001273_pt1 | contig 20975 bp, 11 predicted proteins | sample III_Fen_E1_1_FD_198771 | JGI IMG/M metagenome (GOLD analysis project Ga0302280, IMG submission 198771) | Peat permafrost microbial communities from Stordalen Mire near Abisko, Sweden - III_Fen_E1_1 | ecosystem: Environmental > Terrestrial > Soil > Wetlands > Permafrost | place: Sweden: Abisko... | reverse complement strand
GTAACCGCCCTCTTACTCAGATGAGGTTGTGGCCATCAAGATAGTCGAGCTCGAATCCCTCAAAAGCAAAAAGCTGGAAGAACTGCTCTTCTCCGAAATTGATGTCCTAAAAAAGCTGAATCACTCCAATGTGCTGAAATGCTACGAAGTATTCACTAGCAACCGCAACTGCTACATCATCACTTAGCTCTGCAACGAAGGACCTCGAGTCGAAGCTGCGAAAAGAGCAATAGCTCACAAACCTGCTCATTGACTCTCTCTTGAAGGCATATCCGCAGATGTTACCTGAAACTCAGTCTTTGGAGAGGCAGGTGTCAAGTGCTAATATAACTAAGAAGACTATTTCATCAATCGCCAGCAAAGCTAAAAAGAATAGATATCTGAGTCATCTTCTCGATCCCGAAGAAAAAAAAGAAAAAGCAATCAGAAGGTACCAATTTAGTAGAATCGTTTAATTTCTACATCAGCTCACAGTAAATTAATACTTTGTTAATAGATTGGATGAAAAATTATAAATTTATACGGAAATACGACTATTTTGTATCAAGCAACAAGTGTGGTCATCTAATTCGAGTATAGCATCATTTTTATATAAATTAATTGCAATAGAAATCTTGTTTCCAAGGTATTTTCCAGCAATAATAAAATAGTTTATCATATCGATTCAATAGTCCAACAAGATAGAAAGAACAACAGCAAATGATTTATATGTCAAATAGATATTGAGTCCTCGATATTTAAACTGTGTCAAGGATATATGTGGAAGATGATGACATTATAAAGGCTGCTAGTTAAATTTATAAAATGCCCAAAAACGGCGCTCGCAAAAAGATACATACATCTGCTGATTATTAAAGACCGGTGAAGCGTATAGCAATGGAGCTATAAAATAAAAACGAAAAGTGAAGGATTTTATTAAAAGGTGACTCTTTGCAATTCGACAATAATGAAAAAGAAGATCATTCGTAATGATTTGTTTTGAATTCGTTATCATAATCTAAAGCTTAATCATTATTTATTTTAACTAAAGTGATTCATTCATAAGGTCCATGATATTCACAACATCATTAACAAACATTTTTAAAACTGAAACAAATTAGTCAATATTTGCAAAATGACAATTCCATCAATTCGTTCTTTATCCTTTTATGCAATCCTCAAATATTTAAACAATACAAATCTATTGTTAATAAATTAAGATTATGAATCAGACTAATCAGCGGGTGAGGATAGTTTTAATGAACTACTCATAGTTAAAGTTATCTTCTTTCTACATTTTGAGCTCCTTGAACAACTCGTTCAGCTCATCGTCAGTCAGCTTCTCCCCGAGATTTGTCATAACATTCCTGAATTCTTTTACAGTTATGGTCGATCCTTTGGGTTTAAAAATTGATTGCATGGCTTCTATAAGTTCGTCCTCAGCCTCAGGCTCTTTATATTCACTGAATCTTAAGTCAGATACTTCGCCATTAAAGCTAGAAAATCTGAAAATTAGAACTTTCCTTTGTTATCTCGATCCACTATTTTGATCCAAGAGGCAAGCTCGGCCTCAGTGGGGGTTTGATTTAATGATCGGACAAGAAGCGGCAATTACTAAATAAAGTAAATATTACTGAGGCACTGACAAAGTTGTCGTTATCTTTATCAAACAGTTGAAAGGCTTCTTTAAATTATGCGATTCTCTCTTCTGTGAGTTTATCCCCCTTATCCATCCTTTTAATAAATTTATATATCTAATTCAATTATCAGGGAATCAGATTCTCATTTAAAAGTTTAAGTTCGTAATTCTATATAATTTATTTTGCCTTTAAAACGCTTGAGTATTTCTTGGGAATCACAGCGACTCTTAAACTGTAGAATAACATACAAATACTTATTTAAAATATAAACATGATCAAAAATACATAACCATCTTTTTGCGATAATTCAGGTAGCTATTGATTTCGATTTGTTCTTTCGATAGGTTGAGGAATGTTTATATATCCTTATAGTTCAAAAAATAACTATACTTACGCTACTCATAGCATTTGTTTAGCACTTTAGTCGAATCGCACATCATAATGATGCAGTGCCCCAGCATTATCAGCGATTTGTTGTTTTATTTGCTGATCAGACTGTCGTATTTTTGGTACAGGTTGTAACAGTAGTTCTTTATGTAGTCTAGAGTGTAGCTTTGCTCTCCGAAATTGAGTTGCAAACGAATATAGTTTGATAGTTCGGTTCGATATTTCTTTTAATATTCGTTACGCACCTATCGCAGTTTCTGTTCCCTTAATGGTGCATTTTCTCCTTCGTAGACAATTTATTTGCGCTCTATTTTCTCGTGAATTTCAGCCAAAAGCTCCATTAACCATTTTGATAATTTGAAGAGTTCGTTATCGTTGCTATATTAGGTAACTTTGAGAGTGAGTAAGTATTTAAAGATTAATCTGCCATAATGTAAAATATTCACGCACTCTTTAAAGGAAAGTAATCCCTATAATATTTGATATTTAGATTACAGTTTTTTTGGCAAACTTTCGATAGGTTTATCGTTTTTATTCATCTATTTTGAATGTTGCTCAACCAGATAAGTTGGCTTTGAGGACGAAACTGCTCTACGATCTCTCACCTATTCTCTAGAGGGCGGCAAGAGAGGCTTGTTAACATTATTCATCGGAGTCATGCCTGTTGTTGTAGGTTTATCATAGGTTGGTATATTCACTTTTATTACATGAGGAGACGGAGGAAAATTGATGAAGGGTATTTAGGCTGATACTTTCCTTTTAACAGGAACATGATCAGATTGCTGCATTACCTTATTACTGCCTTCAATAGTATATGAGGGTGAACGCCCCCTCAATTAATTTGCAGATCCATGTAATAGTTGATGATTTTGCAAAGGTATCGTAAGGAGTTCGTTGCCGAGCAGTTTTCTAAAAAATGGAGTATTAGCCAGATCAAATATACTGATTCTTTTCGATTCATCAATCTCCATGCAGCGCACGATAACATCCTTTATCTCGTGAGACAAATCACTTTTTAACTTGCTTTTAAAGATTGGAATTGACAGGGCTTGCTTTAGCTCAGTTTCAGTTCGACATGATGAAAAAGGGGTTTCTCCATGCAGTAATTCATAGATCATGACTCCAAAAGCCCAAACGTCAGTCTTTGGACCATAAATGTTATTGATGAATCCTTCAGGGGACATATAAATAGGAGATCCAATGTTAATATCTTTGAACTTTTACCTCAATATTCAAATCTGTACTTTGTAAATTTTGCAAACCCAAAATCTGCTATTTTTGCTTTGCTGTTGTTTAAAAATATATTCGCAACTTTGAGGTCCCGATGAATGACATTTTTATCCGCGAGGTAGTACAGTCCTTCGAAGATGTCCTTGATGATGGGCGAAGCCTTATACTCATCAAAATATCTCTCTTTCCGCAACTTCGACTCGAGGTCTCCTTCGTTGCAGAGCTCAGTGATGATGTAGCAGTTGCGGTTGCTAGTGAATACTTCGTAGCATTTCAGCACATTGGAGTGATTCAGCTTTTTCAGGACATCGATTTCGGAGAAGAGCAGTTCTTCCAGCTTTTTGCTTTTGAGGGATTCGAGCTCGACTATCTTGATGGCCACAACCTCATCTGAGTAAGAGGGCGGTTACTTGTGATCTCCTGGTGCGCGCGATAGACTTTGGAGAAGTTGCCCTGTCCCAGTAAATCAGAAAACTTGAAGATATAGTTTTGGATCTTCTTGTAAATGGGCGTCTCCGGCGCAGTCGTTGGTGGTTTTATCATTCCCTATAGTATAAAATTATCTATATTTATAATCGATATGAACGATCAAACAATCTTACAGAGGTCTTTCAAGAGATAGCATATTTATATAAAACTTCTTTTGCAGCATTTTTATTAAATTTTAATGCAAGTACTATTTGTTGATAATGGAGTCCTCAGATATTTGATCGCCGAATCAATAGACATTGATGTTTAGACTATACTAATAGCTTATACCGCAACCATCGCCTCCAAAAATTATTTTTATTTGAAATCAGGCAATGGGATCCTTAAACATCGATTTCAAAAGATATATTAGCATGGCATGCAAATTAGCATGAGAACACAAGCTATTTGGGCATTATGAGAATGATAATGAGGAAAAATCATAAAATATTTGACTTCGATGCATGAGTTTGATTGGAAACTCAAATTTCGAATATATTGGAAAGTTTTTGTAATAATTATTAAAATAATATGAAAGCAATAAGTCAAGTTTACGCTTAATCTTTCCTTCAGCGCTCCTCTGCCATCACCAAGGCGAAGTGGAGAAAAATATTTGTCCGCAGAATGTTTCCCAGGGTCTAATTCTCCAAAAAAAGCAAAAATCACGCAAATCGAGAAATTGTCAAAGAATACGAAATTGAGCAGAATTAATCAATGACCAACATCGGTTTAGACTATTTCGATTTTTCCTTCCTCGCAGAATGAAAAATTTATGTTCTATTTAAAATTCTATTTTTCTCAATTCATTATGGATATTGCATTAAACATTGATTTATGGCTTTGAGGGAAACTTAAAAATAGCTGATAATACTTTCTTCCGCACTGGCGGGATTATCAAACTCTCCAAACCCCGCGAATTGTCCTTCAGCATTTCAATAAAAAAAAACAAGTTATGAATTACAATTTTCGCTTATGAGAATATTATATCAAATTATCAATGGATAGGGTTAACGTCATTAAAAAATAAATTTAAGTTCTCCAAATAGGAGATACAAATCACTTTCAAAACAGAATATTCCCCACTAAATCAGTAGCTTGAACAAATTTGTTCATATTTCCTGAAATAGAAAATAGCACCTTTTTGCCATTTGATTAGACAATCACAAAATAACAGTTGGGGCATGAATTAAGTTGCCTAAACATGTTTATCTGCTGTTGGTATAGAAATCATATTTTAATTTTTCAAATTTGTTGGATGTTTGATAACTTTCCACATTACTGACTTTATTTCTTTTTTCTATTTAATTCCATTTTTTCCGAACCAATTCTTCATAACAAAATGTATTTTTAAATTGTATGATCTTTTTTCAAACTATTTTTCTTATGCTCTCCCCAATAAAATAGAAACGTTATATAATTCATCTTTATCAATAAAATCATTAAAACAGTTAAACGAGAAATAATCCAAAACATTGCTCTCAATCCAATCAAGCATGAGTCGTTACTCCAAAATAGTCATTCAATATGATTCATAAATCAAACTAATTTTTTATCTTTGAGAAATCCCACCATTTTTCTGTAATAAATACATTTGATAGTTGCCGTTCCAATTACAATGAATGCCACCATCAAAGTCATGATAATCGTAATCCGCTGATTACTCGAACGCCTAGAATTGATATAAGTGCCGTATATTTCATAGTTACTTTCAACCATATTTAACATATGCGACCACCTATCTGCGAGGTCCTCCAATTCATGGCCTTGAACTTGTGATTAAAATTCGTCTTCCAGGTACATTCCATGATAAAATTGAACATCAAAGTATATCTTAAATTACGCAAAATTGCCGATACAAAATGTTAGAACAGAACTCTTTGCAGCAAAAGCTGAATAATACTTATATTCTGCGTTTTAAGTTCGGGAGTCTTCATGGACCACTTCGCCTTCAACAACATGCAGATAGTATTGCGATGAATCTCCCTTAATTGAAATTTGGTATCGACTGTCTTTCTCGACGCTTTAATGAAAGCATTGTATTTGGTACATGGGCAACAGATAATTAAAGCGAATAGAAGTGGCGAAAAGAATCAATGTAGCTGATATTAATATTACCTTTATCATATAGTTAATGAGAATTATAACGCAACCATTATCATCCTCAATCCAATCAGAAATAATATGAAGTTTAGGTGGGTGAATATTAAGAGTAAATAATTTAGTGATGGAGTTTAAAGATATGATAAAAGTTATTATTCTCAATTAATGCGATATTCATGATGTTGAAGTCAGGCTTCTGAATTATATATCAACAAATCTAATATAAAATACTATCAAATCAAATCTCCATGCTTTTCGAAAGAATTCATCAAATTTATCTCAATATTCTTCTTAGAAGTGGAAGTGGGCTGAACCGATGATGTCATTCCACTGAAAAAATCAATATTGCTTTCCGCATTCACATGAGGATTAACTCCGCTTAGCAAATTAATGTTCGTTGTGTTAGTCTTCGTTAGATCTGGCTTTTAATTCAAAATATCAATATGATGTGCATTTTGTTGAAGATCTTTTTTGTCTTATTTCTTGTGAATGGCAGCTGGCACTCTATGATCATTATCAAACAAGTCAGCATGCTGAGGTTTGCTTTGTTTCGAGGTCGCTTTTTAGTTTTGACTTGTTCTGGAGGGAACTGATGATTTTGAATCTTACCAAGATACTCGACTTGCTTTTATATAAACCTTATCTTTGAAAAGAGGAAGCTTTGCCTCAAGATCAGGGAGATCTAGCCAGACAATGAAACCATCATATGAAAATTTGAATCTAAAAATGTAAGTACCCTTCAATGGAAAATACTCATAAATGTGACAAAGGCGAAGATTTGCCTTTCCAAGAGGAATTGCAAAGACATTTGGTGATTATGAATCATCGCCATCCTCGGGCACATAATAGCTGATGAAAGTCATTTCTTTTTTACTAGACATCAATTTCTAATCTTTAATTTATAAATCATAGATTGCTATTCATTGATATACGTTCAGTAAAATTGAGAATCTAATGTAAATATCACATTATTGAGGCATATATATCATGCATCCGATAGATAGATCATTATATTTAGAAGCATTTATTTAAAGCATTTAGACTATTATTTATAATTTAAAAGTGAGTCATTTAATATTAGATTCTTTAGAAGTCAGTTATATATTAGTTATACTTAGATTAGGTGAAATTGAGCAGATATTCAGATCATTAATTCAACATAGTTGTTAATCTATTCTCCTCGATAGCCCCAATGTCCATTATCCTATACAGGTTTTCTGATTCTCGAGGCGAGAGTGCCTTGGGGAGTGGTCAATTTGAAGGGGAAGATAAAATTAGTGATCCTATCGAAATTCTTTCCTAAATTAACGATTTCATTGATGATGTCTTCAATACAAATGATATCTCCTCCCAAAGACTTCTCGACTTGTGCATTAGACTTGATTTGAATTCTTTCCTCACCTACTTTTCCAAATAGTTTTTTATAAATCAATTCGCTGATCAATTTTTTGGAGGGTTCTCCCCAGGTGATATAGTTTTCCACTCTTGCCAAGAGTCGAACATTGGTAGCAGTTCCCTTAATAAATACCGCTGTATTGATTCTTCTCAAGTTTAGCCTTGAAAGAATAATCCTTTGTTGTTTTGATATATCAGTAGTTCCCCTGATTCTGATCACAAGGAGCAACTTTCCTACTCCCTCCACATTTTTACGTTCTCCATTTAATACTAACTGTTGATTTTGTTTGTTCTGCATTAGGGATGAATTTACTTTGAGTCGATAATGAGCATATGATTTTTGCTGCGCCCTATATTGCTTTATAAATTTTTCAGGTGCCTTGAGAGCATCAGCTTTTTTTTGTCTCTTCCCCTTTAAAGCGATTTTGCTTTTAATCTTATTCTGAAGGGCTTCATTGTCTTTCTTACGTCTTTTCATGATGTCGGCAAGAACATACTGTTTTCTAAAGATAATCAAAAATGGTACTCAATCTCTGTAGTCATTGTTGATGTTATATTATTAATATCGACTATATTAGAAATCAATTACCGAGGAAAATCATATTTGTATGTTTGTTTAGATAAGAACATAAATCAAGATGATGGACAATTGCTTGAAGGAATAATAGGGACTTGAATCAATATACTTTTTTGTGACGGGCTTATCTTTTTTTGATAAATGATCACCTTTAAAATACCAACCATGGAGAAAAGATTTTGTTTATTACCTCTCTATATGGATGTTCTTTTGCTTGAATTCAGCCTAGACGATAAAAATTATTCATACTGTATTAAAGATGCTAAGGACATAAATACTTATCACTGTCAACAGCATTTACTCGACTTCTAATTTTTTTTCGCCTGTTATGGCTTGGTCAGCACAATATTTTGTGTAGTCGTATTATTTGCGGGTTCTTCCTTTGTGGGAGTATCTAGTATTCTCGATCTTGAAGTTGGTTCGTTCACATCGGGCAACTGGGCTGCAATTTATTTGAAAAATTATTGAATATTATCCCCGGACTTTGCACTAACCTCTTTAAACATTATTTGATTCCTATCTGAGATTTATTTTCCTTCCTGAAGGGAAACATCCCTATCTTCGAGATCAATCTTGTTGGCTAATAACGCAATTATGACTCCTTCTCCTCGTTGGTTTTTGACGTCCTACACCCATTTCTGTACGCTCTTAAAAGAGTGGCGATTGGTCACGTCATATACGATAACTGCGACGGATGTATCTCGAATGTAGTTGGGAATGAGTGCTTTGAAGCGTTATTGTCCTGCAGTATCCCAAAGCTGCAGACGGATAGTCTTATCTTATAGGAAGATATTTTGGGAAATGAAATCAATGCCAATTGTGGGACGCTGCGTGCAAGGACGGGTACATGCTCGTTGCCGTCGAAGATATCGTAGATGAAACGATTTATTATGGACGATTTTCCTACAGCCTGATCGCCTAAGAAGACGATTTTATACTTCAGGAGTGGTGGGATGGTGCCCTTTGACAGATTTAAATTACTTATGTTCGTCATAGTAAAATTATAGAATTTCACAATTTTCGATGTACTCGCTAAACTTAAAGTAGGGTATCTTTAAAGACCATAATTTAACTAGAATCATATTTTTATTGTGTTTTCAATCACGAATGGAATCCTCGGCCTTGAAATGGTCTGTTGCTACTTGATCAAAATTAGACTATAATAAAACTCAATTAATTTATGAATCGTGTTTTATTAATTTTATTGATTAGTTTAAATAATCATAAAAGCTAACTTTATGACAATAGTCAGCGATAAAAAATAGGAAGTAATCGATTGACTGGTTTTTCCGAATAATTTCTTATTATCAAGTTAATTCCTCAATCAATTGCGAGGATTAGCATCCTTATTAGTCTCTTATCTTAATTTAATTGCAGCAACTGTTACTGATTTAACTGATATACTGTCCTCATTCATAAATTTATACGTGTATTAATTACTAACATGTGGATTTTTAATTGGTTCAAGTCGACACTCGAAACTCTTGGTCTTGTCAATAAAAAGGCGAAAATAGTCTTTTTGGGTCTTGATGATGCAGGCAAAACAACACTTTTGCTACGTCTCAAGTAAGACGTGATGAAGCAAATGGATCCCACACAACAACCGTACTCATAATAACTTACCATGGGTAAAATTACTTTTAAGGCTTGGGATTTAGGAGGTCATGAGGCAGCCAGAAAGACATGGAGAAACTACGTCTCTGATGTCGATGGGATCATCTACCTTGTTGATTCATCCAACTCAAAGAGATTTGAAGAAAGTCGTATTGAACTGCAAGGCATTTTGGAAATGCCTGAACTTTAAAAAGTTCCAATAGTTATCTTGGGCAATAAAATTGACAAGTCAGGTGCCGTACCTGAGAATGAATTGAGAGAAGCTTTAAGTATTTAGCCCAAGAATGAGTGGAACAAAGGCAGCGACCGCCCAATAGATGTGTTTATGTGCAGTGTAGCTAAGAAAAAGGGATACGCTGAGGGATTCAAATGGCTGAGTACCTTCCTAAAATGATGTGCATTCTAAGTTTAAATAACTGATGTATAAAACATTGAGGCCAAATCTAAAAGTTCCTCCTCCATAGTAATTTTAGTCAAATAAAATATGGACATGTAGCATATATTTTTTAGCAAATAATATACAGTTAACTAGTCGATTTGGCTAATTGAGTATTATAAATTTTGTATATAATTGCCAATGAAATCCATCTCAATCTTTAGAGAAAGACAGCACTAATCTATGCGACGAGGCCAAATTCTTCGCAAATTTCAGTGTCGACGCAATTTTCTCGAAATCATAGGACCAAATGAAGTAGTACTCTTTTTTTGACATAGATTTAAAAGATTAAGGAAAGCCTATAGCTTTTAAAAGCGATTATGATTGATACGTGTCTGTATCATAAGATGCCCTAATGCTTAGCCACAATTCACAACATAGTTGGCGCCTACTTTATTATCGACATATTTCTGATGGATGTTAAATTTGACCCTCAATTTGACTTAGTTAAAAATGGAAATTTGCCAGTAGAATGCTCCTGGGTTTAACTTTTCCTCATCATTATGAACTAAGATTGGACGGAAGATGTGTATGAAGAATGCTCAGCAATTTTATGCTTGTGCGCTTATCAGCTGAGGTTAAAATTAACAGATCAAATGGATAATCAAAATTCTTAAGTTAATAATCTGGTGAACAGCATTCTAAGCAAAGTTCCTTTATCGAGTTTCCTGAGTGGATCACAATACAAGATAATTGAAAATCTCATATAGTTACTTCAATAATTTCTCAGTATTTGTAAATCAGCATAAATTATCAGATATCTTTTGCAAATGAATCCAAATATATTATAATTAGTCTCACGGTTATACAATGATGAAAAGCTTATGGCAATTAAATATCTTAAACAATCATCGATTGTTACTGGACTTTTGGTCATTTTCAATTCGTATTAATTTAGAATGTGTGATTAAACCAATGACCAATTTTATACATTGGTTCAATCTCTCAAGTAAATATGCTTTAATGATTTTTTATCACCTGAAAATGAACAAGATCTTTACGTCACATGCAGATATATTGCAACAATGTCTAAATGCGGAATTAAATTAACTTATGAAGAGTTTTTTATGATCGAGTCTACCCTATTTTGCCAGGAGAAGGCGATGTAAAATCTATAGTTTTTGGAGTTGATGAATGTTCTTATGTCTGTCAATAAATTTGCTATGACCAATGATATGGCGCAAATTCTAATGCAATATATGCTAATGTTGTCAGAAATCATTAGTGATTCAGAGATTAAGATAAAATCAAAGCAATTGATGCTTCTAAAAAGACATATGAATAATTGCGAAAATGAATTGCAAACCTAAAATATATTGGAATTCTTTCAAATTCATGACACAGGTCATAACAAGTATAACAAACTCGTGAAATTGATTCAATTTGTTCATAATAACTGTGAATTGTCGTTTGATCTTCTCATGGAGTTTGTTTATTTTCTACTTAAATGGGAACCCTCCTCTGCTCCCTAATTAGTCAAAAATTAACTGTTTGCCTTGACTGTATATCAATAATTTAGGTTGATGCTCGACGAATTAGGCTACTCCAAGGTGATTGACGAGCTTTAGTGAACATGATTGCTTCCTACTATTTGTATTTCTGAAATCAAATTTAATTTATTGAAATCGAGAATTTGATGGTTTTATATAGTGTGAATTCAGATCATTATATTGAATCAGTCTCATTATTTTACTCAGATAGCTCTAATACATTTATCTAAGCATTCTCATCGTCAGAGGAGGGGCCTTTTGCTATTGTTATCTATGTGGCTCTCCAATGATTCTAATAAGTTACACAACTTCTAATGATTCGTTGTTGTCTAGCAAAATTCATCAAACTGAGCGACCTTTCGTTGTATCTTGAGGGTAACATTCTATGAGATATCTATGAAGGTCTCCGTTTTCTTCTAATTTTTCTAGAAGAGTCACTGCTTGTACACATCCTTGTCTCTTTGGCATGATCGTTAAGGGACAGATTTTTCATTTGCAGAATAAATTTCTATTCGTTGGTGATTTCAGGTTGTATATTTTCCTATTCTAGTCTTTCTGCAATAACTAGATCCTGCTGCTTCTTTCTTAATCTCTGTCCGCTGTCCTACTAACTTTACATGATCAAATTAAAGTATGTAATATTAGTGATTTATATCCATTCATTTTACCCCTTTTATTCTCCATCCAATTTTAGATGGCAGGAAAATCTTATTGAATCTTCATTAATAAAATTAAAAAAATATTATATTGTAATATTTTCTATAGAATAACTCATGTTCGATCGATCGGAAAATCAGAAGAAATATGATCATTTGTTCAACTAAAAAGAAACAGCTAATTTTGGCGAAACTCAGGATGAGTCTTTCGTTTCCTAAGTTCAAGCCTAAAAAGGGTACGTCAACCGACTCAAAAACCAAAGAGAAAAGGTAAACATCATAATATTTCAGATTGAAAGCCTATCATCAAAATACGATGTTCTGCTCAAAAATTTAAAATCGAAGTAGGGTCAACTCAAATAAAAAGATCGTACCTCACCCGTAATATTAGAAACCATATGCAATTTGGAGAGCAGGTGTAAAACATTATACATGGCCAATCAAGAAACTACTCAGTTCAGACAGCAAAATAATGAATTCAAAACAGAAAACATGACCCTCCAGAATGCCATTTAGGAACTAGAGGACAACTATAATCATCTTCATGGCCAATTCAGATCTAAATAAGCAGTGACGAGCCAAAAATATGAGGACATGTAGAATTTTAATGACGAGCTTATGAGCAAGTTACGGTCTTTAACGATTAAGTATCAGCAAAGGGAGTAATAGTTTAGTGATAAATACACAGAACTTGCCACAAACTTTTAATCGGTAAAGATGCAAGCCAAAAAAGAGAAAGAGGAGTTTATGCAATAGTCATAAATGCTGAAAACTGGTCTTTTGGAGAGAGAAGAATAAATAAGACTATTAAAAATGGAGAATGAGTGTTTGAAGGAAAGAATCAATGAATTTGAGGCCTACGTCAACGAATTGAGTTTCTAAAGTTAGTAAAAGATGTAAAGCCTGCATAAGGAAAAGAAAAGTCAGTTGAGATCCTTAAAGAGTTAAATTGAAAGTTTAAAGTAAATAAACTGTAAATATATCCTTATTTAGATGTTCTCTAAAAGAAATGCCAAAAGCTAAAAGAGGAAGCACAGTCAAAAGAAGTTTCTCTAGGTTAAATGGCATTGAAAATCAACTAGCTTGAGAAGAAAAGCAGTGAAGCATTCTTTTTGCTGAATCAACAAGGTACTCAGGAGAGAACAACTCTCAAATAGCAGCTCATACAATACCAAAACTATATTTCTAAACTGGAAAGAAGAATCACTGACAGTGTCCGAAGGGAGCAATGTTTAAATAGTAAAATAAAGAAATATGAGACCTGCCTTGATGCCAAACGTAGTTTACGAGCGGTTGAGAAGGAATAGCTGGATAGAATTAATTACCTCCTCAATCTGACATGATATGCTAACTTTATACTTTTAATTACATGCCTAAGACCTAGTTTAAAGAATATAGTTTTGTCAATAAAGTTAGATTACAGAAGAATCAGAGAATATATTTATTATAATGAAATGAGTCATCTATTGCAAACGAAAGAAAGCAAATAACTATGGAATAGCTCCAAAAGAACTTCGATAATCGATAATAGTAAAGTAAAAGAAAGTATTATTGCTCCTGGAGGAGGTCTAAAATTTGTGGGACAGATCCCCAATGAAATAATCTATTTTTACTACCTAAAAGGAGATACTTATTGCCTTTAAAATCGAGATTTGGTACTCAAAAACGAAAGTAGTTCTCAGTACATCAACTTCAAAATACAATGTAACCATCCGACTCATTATAAGGTGCATCCTTCCAATGCTGAAATTCCACCTAAAAAAACAATAGAAATAATAATCCAAATCAACGACATTGAAGAAGCAGCTGAAATAGGATCAATTTTCTTTGTCAAATTTGCGTCTGATAAATTTCGTATACAATGGCATTCTTATCATGAAAGTGAGCGTAATTATTATCTAAACTGTTTGAATAGTAAGGCAGGAACTTCTACTAAGCTTTATCCTTTCAACTAAAGACTATTTTCAGTTCATATCGCCATAGAAGAGCAAGAGCAAAATTAAAATTAAAATAGAAAAAGACCCTTTTAGCTGGGAGGAAAGATATTGGAAACAATTGTGCTCCAAAAACGAGAGCTTTCTCGGTTATAAGATTTAATAATGGAAAAGGAAACGGAGAAAGGGAATTGTGGGTATTTATCCTGCTGGGCAATTGTGATATTATCAATGATTGCATTTGCGGGTGGAGCCCTATTATGATTTTTATTTATATGTTGGAATCAAATCCATAAATCGGAGATGCACTGATATTTTAGCTTGGACTTAATATTATTAAATATTTAAGTTCTAATTATTTGCTTCAACTATTATGTTTATAAATTCGATTTTTGGTTTGCACAATGCTGGTAGTTTATAACATTAACGCCATACAATGACATTAAATATACAATAAGGTAATAGAAATACTAAGAAAGAAACTTAACTTATGATGTATACCATTCATGAATAAAAATTTTATCTTTGAAAATATCAATAGTTTGATCATAAAATCAAATTCAATACTAATTTTGAAAAAAATATTCATTTGAAAAATTATGTACGGTTGGGCACTTATTTCAATATATTTGCTTGAAATTTTAAATTAAATAAAAAATCGATTATCTTATTCGAACATCATATATTCCTTAGTTAACCAAGACTATGGTATGACCTTATCATCTAAAATTGATTATTTTGTTGGCAAATATTTTATCAATTAAAATTAAGGTGTTTTAGTCGTTTCAAAATTTAATTGTTTCAAATATAATTCAAAAGAAATTATTTTTGGTTCCAGTAATGATGGATATTAATCCATTATAATAAGGGATAATATATAAAAGATTAAAATGGGAACTTGTGCCGATTTAGACAAAAGATAACTCTAATATCCTCTTAAATAAAATGAAATTACTTCACAGCACCTAAAGATCGATAATTTCAAATCTAATAAGAGTGAAATGCTATCAGCCACGAGGGAATCCAATTGTTAAAGTTAAAATAAAAAAGAAAAGAAGCCATAGCCATCTTCTTCTGTATAATTCATGGATGTGCTAATGAATATTACTACTGCTTTCAGCTATTTGTCTTTTCCTCATACTTATATTGATGACTAATCCGCTACAGCTAAACCTTATTTATCAAGGAAAGCTAATAAAAAATATTGAATGAGCAAATGCCCCAGTGACAACGATTTTCGAACTCAAATTTTGATATTGTTTATTCCTTATTGATTTTAATTTTTAGCTTTAAAAATGTAAATATTTGATCCTAAAACGAAGTTTAATGTTAAAGTTCAAATAAGGTTCATTTATCAATTTTTATAGATAAAACCAAAACTATTTGATTCAATTAAACTCAAACTATTCTAATTTAAATAAAACTATATGTGTTGGACCTTTTGAATAAAACAAAAACCGTTTTTTTTATTCCAGGCTCATAACTCTCTAATCAACTTAAATTATGATTTTTAATCTTAAATTACTAATCTTTATGATAACAATATTATCAATTAAAATGTATGTGCTCGACGTGACAAAACTAAATATTTGCATTATAATATACAGAATTATTCTTCCTGAAAGGATATCAATAAATAAGAAAAGAAGTAATTGTATATAATCACTTTCTGACGCAAAACTTACTCACTTTGGGAACATTTACTGATTAGAAATGTTTTCCGACACTGTTATGAGTAGATGCGGTTTAGGCGATAGTTTCCACTTTGCCAGTGAACACATTATCCTTTCCAATCCTAAAATCAACACAACTATCCTTTTTTAGAGTTTTGTCCAACATTCGAACTGGATTATTAGAAGTTAATAGGGGAGAATCGCAATTCGGATAGCTCAAGTTGGAAGATACCAATTATTCAACTTCATCTGTAATCTCTTCTTCAAGTTCCTCAAGGGAAACTAAATATGGATGATTCAAAGCTTATTTAGCTGAGATTCTTTCTGTTGGAGATTTTTTAAGCATTTTCTTTAGCAAATTCAGTGCTTCAGAATCAATGCTCTTATGATACTAGTCATCAAATGTTATGTTGCTTGCTCTGTTTTGAGCCAGTACTTAGTTGTAAGTTTTACCAGGAAAGGCACTGACTCCAAAGAGGAGGATATGAAAGATAAGCCCAAGACTGAAAATATCGCAAATAGGCTCGTACTTTACTTTCATATCTCGAATGTTGATCACTTCAGGAGCAACATACCCAGGCGTTCCGCATCTAACAAAAAGATACTCCTCCGAATCTGCATACTCAGCCAATCCAAAATCAGCAATCACACATTCCCAAGAATTGTGTGTTCTAAAGATTAGATTTTCAGGTTTAAGATCTCGATGCATTATTCGTTTTGAGTGCATTTCTTTGAGCCCCTGGAGAATGGAATGGATGATCAATTTAATTTATAAGGGCTTGAATTTATATTTGGCCCTTATCTTATCGTACAGCTGGCCTCCATCGAGCAGTTCGACAACAATATACAATGAATTTTAAGATTCAAACACTTCATGCAGTTTCATGCAGCATTTATGATTGAGACTTCGCATTATCTCAATTTCTTTGATTAAGCACTCTTTTCCCTTGTCCTCGCTGTAGGCAGACTCTTTGGAAAAGGCTTTAACCGCATATTCATGACCATTTTCCAATTTTTACGCTAGATAAACCGAAGCAAAATTTCCCTTTCCAATTTTTTTCTTTGGTTTAAAAAGTTCATGAAAACCTCTTTGATTTATCCTTTGCTTGAGTATTTATCGGCAAGCATTCAAATCTTCCACATTGAAAAGGTTGTATTGAGCACGTTCATTATTTTTTTAGAAGAAGATGGCGATTGGAGAGGCAGTGAATCCATACTTAAGATCAAAATCGAAGATCATTGCTTGCTTCCGTTTAGCCGATGCTTAAACAAGGCCTTTTTAATGGAGTGTTAAGGCAAGCTCTCCCTAATACTGTCGAAAAGCGTGACAAGAAATGAGTAGTTTGCCTAGATTGGCAGGTGGTTGTGGTGTAAACATAGGTAAATTTGCTTCCATTATCCAATGAATTCAATGTAATAAATACTTTCCTTTTTAAATATTGAGATGAAAATCTATCATACTGATTTTTACAGAATTTCTTACATATTGAATGAATAATAAATTTGTTTGCAAATTGGTCGGAATTGGAGATAACGATAATCTACAGACGGTAATTTTTGTATTGTTTTGCTGTTGAAGGCTGATAGTTTATAATTTAAAATTGATGTCGATAATCTATTCTGTGATTGCTCGACAGGCGGATAGCAGCTAGCTTACAACTCTCTGCAGCTACGACGCTGCCCACGGCAACTATCCTACCATCACCGAGAGTATTCTCAAAGAAGCCAAAATCGTCGACAAGATCAGTTATAAATACAATGAGGAGTAACTCTCAACCTATTCAGATATAATTATCACATTGTCAAAGATGGAACCCTCCTCTTCGTGTGTCTAGCTGATAGTAGTCTTAAACTAAAAACTGCCTTCGTCTTTCTGGAAGAAATTAGAAAACGATTCAGGGAAAAGTATTCAAACTAGGAGATTGCTGCAGCCACAACATTTAACATGTCCAGTGGTTTCAACTAAATCTACAAGCAACAATTCGTAATCTTACTGTCATACAGACTTTCTTTAATAGTAACAAAGATCAAGATAAAAAATAGATTCTGATGAAGCATTTATAAAATTTGCAGGACATGATGAGTGACAATATTGAAAAGGTTTTGCAGAGGGAAGAAAAGGTAGAATTGCTGGTCAAGAAGACAGCCAAACTAGACACTATTGCCGAGGAGATTCGTAAAAATGTACTATTGGTTTAATGTAGGCCACAAAAATTAAGAAACAGGCCTTTTGGGCTAGAAACAAATGCAAAATACTGATCGCTTTAATAATCGTGGCTGCGGCTACGGGGGCTTTCTTTATTATTTGATAAATACAATTAATTATTTTCAGCAAATTATAAGTCTTGGGTGGTCTAGTTTAAAGCAGACTAGTTCCAGGAATCTTTTATAATTGAGATCATTTAAGAGACGATGGATATTATCAGAATCCAAGAATTCGTGTCTCATCTAAAGATAAGATGTATTTATTTGCATCCAAATAGTTTCCTCTTATTAATCTTTTATGAAAAAAATAAAGAGCTTTAGGAATCTCAATATTAAAATTCGCAAAGAACAATACAACAAGATAATCAATGATCCAGCAAACAAGGATAGCATCCCAATCGTCATCGAATTGCACCCCTTGTCTCAAATTCAAACAAACTAATACATCAAGTATCTATGCTCTAATTTAGTTTTACAGTCTCAAAGGAATGTAGGGTTTTAACCATTCTTTAAAAAATCAAATAAAGACTTAAATCCAATGAGTATTTCAAGAATCAATCTAACTTCGCTCTTTATTTGTTTTGCAATGGGAAAATTCTCATGAGTGTAGAATGTATCGCATGTCTTAGTTAGTAATAAAAGATCAGTTATCAAAAAAAAACTAAGAGGACGGATTTCTATACTTAGAATTAGCTGAGACTGAAACTTTTTGATCGTATATATTCTTAGTTTGGCGTTAAAAAATAACCTTAAATACCAGCAAGAGGAAATATTAATTTTCGAGTTTTGAATGTTGTAATGACAATTCCTTAGATATGAATTTTAATCTGAAATAAGATGCTCATGCTGGCCATGTAATTATTACAATATACTAGAACATAAACAAAACATCGAGAACATTTAAATTTAATATTAAAATTATAACTTATGAAGGTTTATACCAGCAGCAAAACCCATAGAAAACATAGACACTCTTCTATCCTCCATGAAAACATCAGAGGCAATATTGAAAGATTGTCTGGCTTGCTCTGCGTTAACAAATCACCCTCGCTATCACTTTCCCCCTCAGTCCAGAGCATCACTGGATAGGAATAAGCTCTAGGGATTGCAAGATAGTTCGTTAATAACATTACAGATCACTATCAATGCATACTTCTCTATCCTCTCATGATAGACTCTCCTCTACACTATCCAGCAGATTAAGTTCTAAAAAATACCACCTTTCCCGAAGAACTTCATCCTTTATTAAGCTTATATTTGCACAAATCTACACCGTTTATGACTCTTGAGAAGCGCAATAAAAAAATTATAGATGTATTTTACAGATTTGTCAATGAGGAAGCTCCTGACGTGTATGAGGAGTGGCTAAGGACATAATAAGTCAAGTCTATTGGAGAATGGTTTCACGAACAATGCGTTACTTATTTTTTCCGATTTATTTACAAAGACAAAGAACAATTCACTATTTTCGTCGCCAATTTTCTGCAAAAAGGTTTATCCTATTTCTTGCTGTCATCACTAACAGCTTTAAAAGGATAAACTCAAGCTCCATCAATATAAAATATCAGTTTATAGCGAATAAGACTCTGCTATATCGATAAATTTGGATTAAAAACGACTTGAATTAAGATTCATTCAATAATGACATCAAATGATACTTGTATACCCATTAATTTTACGACACCAAATTAATTTCTAAATAAAATTCTATAAGCCATGAGGCGGAACTCTTATAATTGATGAATCAATTTACTTGTCTTTTATCTAATGATCAGATTACATCACGAATGCTGCTAATAAATCACAATTTTAGAGTCATCAGGTCTTTATATAAGTCAGCCAGAAATTAATCCGCACTCCATATTCCAAAGATGGATCGTTTTATGTTATCCTCAATCATATAGTTCAGAATGTATCCATCTCCATTTTAGATTTTTTTCAACTACAGTTTCATATCAGCGTGGAGAGGAATAACTCGATTTTATACTTCGCAGTGGTTCATTATAGCGAGGCGATATTGCCCAAAACGATCGAGCAGCAGGAACATAGGCCCTCTAACTTTAAGGTAGTTCCAATGCTTCCCCTCCTCGTCATAGCGGGCCATGATCACAAACTTGATTGTTCTAACAATTTTCTAAGTGTTTCTTAGGGCTCCATCGCGTTGCAATACTCGTAGATTCATGGCCGCAATTTCTTCATTTCCCTTGTTTATCATCATTTAAATAAAATAAGTCTAAAATAAGAGATGGATCAAATTGATTGATTTCATAAGATTACAGAATGAATCATTAAAAATTGAATAAAATATCTATCACTGGTTTTTAGGCCAGACTACCCCATTGGCTTTGCTTGAACTCGTTGGAGCTATAGGAATTAGCCAAAGACAGCTGTTTGTACCAAAAACTTGCACAAAATTTTAGTATGAACCGATGTCATATACATTTGCTCCTGAGTTAGGATTTCGTTGCCTTTAGAGGTTATCCAAAGTGGAGGAATTTGAAAGTACTAGTTCCACATGAAATTTGAAAAACATGCTAATAACTACAAAGAAAGCTGTTTGTACTAGAGTTCCAACGACTCGTATGGCAAATGGCACGGAAAAGGTACTTGTATCTTTAACAATGCCTATTACTTCAGTCACGATTAAAGGAATTTCACAAGCCAAAGCAAATATGAGTGTAAGGATTATGTAGAATAGGAAGAGCATGAAGAATTTACGATTAGTGAAACCCACGCAGTTTGCGATCCAGGGGCAGTGATGGTCCATATTAAGCACGCATCGCTGGCAAGTGGAGCAGTGATGACAGCTGGATTATGTCATAAATACCGCTCGGGTTTAAAACTGTGGCAAAGTAAACAGTAACGACGTTTTCGGTTTTCACTTTATTCTGCAAAGAAACCCCAGTATATAGGAACGCGTCCTGGATCTCCGAGGATTGCCTTGCCCATACTCCATAGGAGGAAGAGAAAAAGTAGGTGAAAGACGATAAGCAAGATTATATAGGGAGCTGGCTTGAGAGAAATCATGTACTCGTAGACGAAGATGAAATAGTTGACCATAATGAAGACCATTACTCCGATAAAATGTGGATTTATCAGTTTGGTGCAGTTCATAACTAACTTTTATAACTCAAAATAATTACAATATAGTCGTTTAATATTTAAAGGCTGTTTTCATAGATTAAATTTAG
>Ga0302280_1001271_pt1 | contig 20996 bp, 16 predicted proteins | sample III_Fen_E1_1_FD_198771 | JGI IMG/M metagenome (GOLD analysis project Ga0302280, IMG submission 198771) | Peat permafrost microbial communities from Stordalen Mire near Abisko, Sweden - III_Fen_E1_1 | ecosystem: Environmental > Terrestrial > Soil > Wetlands > Permafrost | place: Sweden: Abisko... | reverse complement strand
TATTGCCGCTGGCGTCATTTGCATTTCCATTTAATGGGTAATAAGCAACCAAGCCCTCCGGCAATTGACCCGGCTTGGCGACCGCCGAGACTTTAATACTCTGGATCAGTTTCATCGGGATTTTACTTTTGCCATAGCTGGTTTCCACCCGCACAGTGCCGGCGGCTGGCTTGACATTGATGCCGTCGCCGTTGGTCGCCGTCAGCCGGGCGGTATCGGCGTTGGCGGTATAATCGATGGCCCGGATGGCGGCCCAGGAAAGTTTCAGGTCGCCCAGCGTGGTGGAGTGGAAGCCCAGGTTATCATTCGGGGTTTTCCCGATGACGCGCGAGCCGTCCCGCAGTTCAATCGTCAGTTGATAACCGGATTCATTGGTGGCCATCGGTGCAGTCTTGGCGCAACTAAAACAAAAAACCAAAACAAACAGCACATAGCCAAGACGCAGCGGAGTTTTCATGGTGATCGGGACTTTGCGCCTCGGGGATGACACCGTCAAGCAAAAATCCCGGCCCGGCAGATAGCATTTTTGTAAGGGGTCACCCATTAGCGTGAGCGGTCAATCGCAAAAATAGATTATCGTCAGCCAGCCTTTCTTTTCTTAAAAGCTGTCTTTGCTTTTTCGGGCCGTTGCGGGCGGCGTCCAAGGTGCCATTCGTGCCTGTCATTTCAGTTGTTGATTCGGATGCATTCCTCCCTTGCGGGAGGTGATCCGTTCAGTCACCCATCTGGTTCCAGCATGTCGCGTCCGGTCTGGGTGCCAGACCGGACTGCCGCACGCGGACTTTCGTCCGCGCACAGCGCACGCCCTCCTCCCGGCGTTCCGGGAGCCAGAAAACATTCAGTGCCAAACCGGGTTCATTCAGTAGGTAATGACTTGGGGCTCGCACCGCCTTTCGGCCGTGCGTCCAACCTGTCGCAGACTCTCGGTTTGGTCGAATCACCATAAACTTATTCCTTGGGCCATTCCCGTTTCGGCGGGCTGGGGGCTGGGGGAGACCAGCCGTGCCCATTCAGTCCTGTTGGCTCGGGTGTCCAGACCCCTTCGCTGGTTCACGACCGGTCTCCCCGAAATCACTTTTCCTGGCCGGCCCGAAGACGCGCGTGGCGTCGTAAGGCACGTCTTCCTTCATCACATGCCATGAGGCTTTGGCCAGTTTGCAGGCCAGCGACTTGGTCGCGATGACGGGATTGGCCTGCTGTTTCTTGCGATCATAAAAGCGCCGGCAGCGTTCATCGTGGCGGCAGGCAAAATGCGCCGCTTCCACAAACGCCCACGCCAGATACTTGTTGCCGCACTTGCGGTTGTTCTCCCCCTTCTTCTTGTGGTTGCTCTGACGGACGCTTTTCACGCAGCGGCAGTAGCTGGCAAAGTGGCCCGCGTCGGCGAAGCGTTGGGCGTCGCCGGTTTCCAGGGCGATGGTCAGACCGAGGATTTTACCGATGCCGGGCATTTCTTGGAGGCGTTGGTAGGCCGGTGATTTCTCGGCGACCGCCAGGATATGCTTTTCAATCTTCGTGATCGCAGCGGTGTAGTGTGCCATCAGGGTGATCTGCTCCCCGGCCAGCAGTTGATCGGCAGGTTCGGTGAACCGGGCTTGGGCTTCTTCTGGCTCCATGTCTTTCACGCGGGCCAGCGGCACCCGTTGCCCCAGGGTTCGTTCGTTGAGACTCTTGAAGCTCAAGATCAGCGTGGTGCGTTGGCGCACCAGCAGCATCCGGCGGCGCAGCAGGTCGCGCACGGGACGCAGCTTGCGGTCGTAAAGATGCCCGGTAGGCAGGAGATTGAGTCGCAGCAGTTCCGCCAGAAAGTAGGCATCCGAGACATCGTCGGTGTGCTTCTTGCCGCTGTAAGGCTGCATCGCGGCAGGATTGGCGAGCACGACGTGATAACCGTGATCCTGAAGACCGTCTACCAACCAATACCAGTTGTAAGTGGATTCGATGGCAATCGTGTCGATACGTTTTTTGTAAGGCTTGAGCAGTTGCAGGATGGCGGTCAGATCGCAGGGCAGTTGCTTGTGCAGCAAGCGGCGACCGCTGGTGTCCATCAGCCCGCAAAGGGCGTTGTTGCTGTGCAGGTCAATTCCGACCATAATTTTCATAGTGGTTCTCCGGTTGGTTGAGGTTGGTGGTTTAAGTTTGTTGACACTCCTCAAACTACTCACCCGCCTGCCGGATAACCACGTTTTGCTCAAGCGCCAGCTCACGCTTAATGTTCTACAGTCGCAACTTTTTTTCTTGTGGTATGGATCGTTTTGCATCATCAACGGCATCTACTTTAAGATGTCCGGCATCTAACCAGCAAATCACCATTTCAAACGACTACTCTTAACAATGACAATCCAACTTATCTAAATTAAGGTCAACTACATGCACAAATTGTTGCGAATAGGCGAGAGTCGGTTTTCAACCAACGCCTAAAAGCAGAAGAATCTGCGTAAGTCGTTGGAGGCGGAGGTCGGAATCGGACGCGTCCCGCCTTCCACAAGCCACTCGAAATCAACTGTCTAAATCATCACCGTTGCCTTGATAATAAAGGCGTTTGTGATTTAAGTCAAGTAAACTCCGGCCGACTTTTCTTAACTTCATTTTACTCCCCACCGATGAGGTTTGCTGGCACTTCTGCTGGCACTTTTTATTTCGTCACCGGCGTTGTCACAGAGAGTTCTTTCATCACGTTGGCCAGCTTGCCACCATTGAAAAAAAGTTGAAAGGCGAAGATTTCAGCCAGCCAGAAATAACGAACGGTCAACTTTTAAGCGACTCCTGAAAACGGAGGCCAGTTTTTTTGTAAAGTGAACGAACCGGTTGAATTTTGGGTCAGATTTACAAATCTTTTACAAATTCCGGCTCGCCCGCTCAAGAATTTGGGAGTATTTAGCATTGAAACCACGTCCAACAAACCATGAAACCGAAAAACCCTCCTTTGCTCTAATAAACCGCCATCCTGCGTGTCATATTAGTGGTTGCTGCCATGAAATTCAAATTCCTCCTCTGCCTCGCGCTCGTTTTGAGCGGTGGTTTATTTGGTTGGCCGAATGTCGGCAGTGGCCAGACAAATTCCGACGTCCAAAGGGTTACGTTCACCGATGCCGCCCGACACTTTCATTTTCAGTATCCTGCAACATGGAAGATTAACACCGACGTTGTGCCGGTCATGCACTACCGGGATGTTTTTGTTTCTTTGAATAGCGCGCATCGGCATACGGTCGGTGATTTGCAGGTTTCGACCAACACATGGGAATACGGCGCGCCTACAACAATCGAACAATTGCCTGCCGGAACCATCTATATGGACATTGGCTATTGGGATGGTCCGTGGCCTCGTTTTGGCTCGAACATCCGGGAAATGGAGGCTGCGAATTTGTCAGGTTTGCTCAAGACGAATGATGAAGAAAAATCAGACGGCTTAATCACGCGGCAAATTGAATTTCACAAATGGGGCAGGCATTGGAGCATCATGATTTATTTGCGGACGCCGGTTAGCGAGAAAAACCGGCAATTCATGGAACAAGTTTTGAAAAGCTTTTGTTTTGACGGTGTTCCGGCTGGCGACGAAATTTGGGCAATCGGATTGGCGCGTAAAAAACTTCCGCCAGAGGCTGACCCTGACCAATTCACCAGAGAAGGCGGCTCGTCGGTGTATTACAATGCCACATTGAAAGATGGCAATGATGTATTGGTGATGTTCACCAAACATTTGGAAGGCCAGCCGGAAAAGACATGGAGTTATCTCGTCACGGAAACCGGCGAAGCGCGTCCGCTGGATGGCAAAGTATTGGTTGAGACTGATTCCAGTCATTATCATGGTGCAATGGCAGAGGTCATGCCGCAATTTGATCGCACGCCTGCCATAACGACAACTCGTGATCCGGTAACATCTGCGTTGCAGGGATTGCCGGAAATTCAAAAAGTGGCCGACCGCCCAATCGTCGCCGTAACCGAATACACAAATTGGTTTTGGTATTCTCCCGATGGTTTTATTAGCGGTTATGCCGTTCAGAACGGCGGGAACAAAATTTTCAAGTGGAGTCTTTGGTCACAGTAACAGATCATGAAACTCAAACTCATCCTCGGCCTCGCGCTTGTTTTATTTATTCCGTTCAGCAATTTGTTCGCCAGCGAGACGCCAGCCAATAGCCAGTCGCAAAAGCTGGTTCACAACTGGGAATACATCACGTTTCCTTGGACTTTGCCTGATGGAAAAAGCTGTCCGTCATTTTTAGTCGGTTCAGGCGAACAATACAATCAGGTGTCGCGCGGGCTGCGTTTGGATATTATGAATATTGTGCAGGGATTTGGATTTTTCAAAACCAACGCCATTGCAGTGCGATTATTTCGGGCGAATGGTGAAATCGTCGAGCCAACGGCAGAAGGAAAGGAACTTCTGAATGCTCCAATTAGCGTCGGCACTTTCTCATATCCCGGCATGGAACCAAACCCGCAAGTGCTAACTTATTTTCCGTGGAGCATAAATGCGCTTGAAGAAAGCTGGATTGAAGTCTCAATGGGCACGGAACGGTATTGGGTGGAAATTCCCTATGGGTTTGACCGGAACCCGGCAGACCCGCTTCCGCCTTCGATTCCGGGTGGTCCTCCCAAATTTGTTCCCGCCATGAAATCATTGACTGACCACGACCATGTGATGCGCTGGCAGACTGTGCATTATGACTTGGGCGTGATCCAAAATGGCTGGCGGCTTTCATTGATTCAGTCCAATTCAGTTGATGCGGAAAGTGAAGTCGTGCTTTATCGCGAAGATGTCAAAATCGGCACCGCGACTTCATGGGAGACCAATTCACCGGCGACCGCATTGAGCGTTTTAGATGCCAGCGGGACGATCATCGGCAGCCATTGCACTGACGTTCATATTCAAGACGGTGGAATGGAACGGAGCAACAAGTATGTCATCGCCCGCAATGGAGACGATCAGCGATGCTTGGGACAAATTAAAATCAGCGTGGACAACAAAAGCTATTGGGTCGTTGTGCCTTCGAGCCTATACAAATACACTCACGGACACGCTTCGGCCAACTGATAATCCATGAAACCCAAAGTCATCCTCTGCCTTGCGCTCGTTTTGGGAGGCGGTTTGTTCGGCTGTTCCACCGCTACCCGGCATTGCTGTAATGTTCAATCACCCAAAGTCGTCGCCGTGGCCAAAGTTAAACTCAAGTTCGTAAAAGTGGATAGTGAGGAAACCGAAAGCCAGGACGGTCACGGAGAAAACGCCGTGGACGGCAACCCCAACACCTACTGGCACACTCAATGGCACGGCACGAGTCCGGGGCTTCCCCACGAAATCATCATCGAACTGCTTCCGCCCTCCGTCATCAAAGGCTTCACCTATCTGCCCAGGCAGGATGAATCGGACAACGGCACCATCAAGGACTATGAATTTTACGTCAGTGACGATGGCAAGAACTTTGGTCAACCCGTTAAAAAAGGCACATTCGAGCCTGACAAGGGAGAAAAGATAGAAACCTTCGAGCCGATAAAATGTCGTTTCATCAAAATCAGGGCCATCTCAGAAATTAACGGCCTGCCTTGGGCATCCGCCGCCGAAATCCGCGTCATTCAAAGCGGCGAAGATGCTTCCGTCAAAGACTATTGGCGCGGCAACATCGGGCAGACCAACGGAGCCGCCATCGTGCGGTATGATTCCACCAGGCCGGATGCGATTGACTCATTCGTTGCCGCTTTATCAGCGGATGGCTGGTTGTGGGAAAATGGAATGGACGCGATCCGCGTGACTCAAGCCACTACTCCAGAAGAAGTAGTTTCAGAGACGTTGCGGATGGCAAAATTTGAGGCGGGTTTGGTAACGAGTTATCAGATTTTGAACATACGAGAGGTTCACATCCCGGACACTTGCACCGCGGTTCTTGTCGATACAAACCTAGGTAGGATGATCGTGCTAATGCAATACATCAAGGGCAACGGCTCAACGCCGGGACATTGGTGGCGTCGAATTTATGATGCCAATCCACCAATAAAACGCCTTTACTAAATGTAAGACCGGATAAAATCGACAAACCATGAAACCTAAACTCATACTCTGCCTCACGCTCTTTGTGAGCGGCGGTTTGGCGGCTTTTTCTACAGGTGCCACCGATACAAATTCACTTCGAGTTGTGCTCATCCCGTCCAAGACCGAAGTTCGCGTCACAGAAAAGTTCAAGGTCGCGCTTCGCGTTGAAAATCCAACAACGACCAATCAAACCGTGCGCGTGTGGAGTTGCAGTTGGGATGAAGAATGGAAAACCAGCAACACAAATATTTCTTGGATTGGCTGGGATTGCACCAGAAACGGTGTTAGGAATGTCGAAATTCCACCCGGCGGAGCATACACGAACGAATTGGAGATGCTCATTCCCCAACCGATTTCAGAAAAAACACTTTCTTTTCGCATGGGCTTCACTCCGATTGACAGCGATAGAATCTTTTGGAGTGACGACGTTCAACTTAACATCATCCCGTCCACAGCCAGTGCCTCGCCCGCCGCCAAAGACGCCCATGTCAGCGCACAACTGGCCAAATTATTTGCGGGCGCAACCGTGTGTGTTGCGCTCAGGCGCGCGTTCAATAACTGGCTCCTCGTGGATGTCTCTGCGGCGGATGCCAAGGCTGGATTTGCGCCTGCCTTTTCTGTCGGTTTGTTTGGTTTCGACAACGAAGCAGCCGCTCTTGCAAAGGTTCAGGAAGAATTGCACAACTTCACATCCCCCACAGCTTTGACAAAGGCAGGCTATGATGAATTTTACTCCGGAAGCGGAGGCCGTTTGATTGGGCGACGCGGTGCCATCGTGGTGAATATGAATTCAAGTCCGCCGGAAGGATTCGATGCGGCGTTCGCCGCCATCGCAAATAATCTGTCGGCGAATCCGGTGTTGCTGCCCGATTTGATTCACTACGCCTACACGATGCATTTTGGCGACACCGCGCCTCTTCATGCGGTGTTGGCCAAACTGAGTGCCAAGGTTTCTGAATTGTCGGTGGTGAATCTTTCCAACAGCGGGCAATATGGGCAAAATTCGGTGACGGCTGATTACATCGATACTGGCGGCAGCAAGCTGAGGATCATCGCCAAATCCTATGATACGGAGGAGGCGGCGAAAGCGGGGCAGGAATTTGACCAGATGCAGATTCAGGCTGGCGGCTGGAATAAAAAGGAAATCATTCAGGGTGTGCAGGTTTTTGAAAACACGGATTATGGGGAGATGCATTTTCAAATCGGCCTGCACACGTTCAATCTCACCACCATTAGAGACGGAAATAAAGCCGTGCAACCTTTACTAAAGAAGGTTGCTTCCGTGCTGATCGCCGACCTTGCGCCACCCTATTAAACCTGAAATGAAGGCTTCAATCAAACGTTGTGATAATTATTGAATGATCAACAAAACACCAATCATGAAATTCAAATTCCTCCTCTGCATCGCGTTAGTTTTGAGCGGCGTTTTACTCGGCTGTTCCAGCATTGCCCACGCGGGGGGGGCATCATCCACCGACACACGGAAAGTTGTCGCCGGTAACACCGAGTTTGCGGTTGATCTCTACGGCAAACTGCGGACGGGCGAAGGCAACGTGTTCTTCTCTCCTTACAGCATTTCGACTGCGCTGGCCATGACTTGCGGCGGTGCGCGGGGCGAGACCGAGAATCAAATGGCGCAGACGCTGCGCTTCAATCTGCCGCCTGACAAACTGCATCCGGCCTTTGCCGCGTTGGAGTCGAACCTCAATGCGGTGCAGCAGAAGGGCCAGATCAAACTCGCAGTGGCCAACTCGCTCTGGCCGCAAGCCGGTTATGAGTTTCTGCCGGACTATCTCGCCCTGTGCCAGAAATATTATGACACATCCATAACACCTGTTGATTACAAGGGACACACCGAAGCCGCCCGCAAAACGATCAACAATTGGGTCGAGGCCAGAACCAACCGGAAAATCGTCGAGTTGTTGAAACCCGGAGTCCTTGATAGTTCAACCCGGCTCGTGCTGGTCAATGCCATTTACTTCAAGGGCAAATGGGTCAGCCAGTTTGAGACCAACCGCACAGAGAACCAACCGTTTCACATATCATCGGACAAGACGATAGACGCGCCCCTGATGCGGCAGACTCATGATTTCCACTACGCCGAATTTCCCGGCCTGCAGGTTCTCGAACTTCCGTATGTAGGCGACGATCTCTCGATGATTGTATTGTTACCGCGCGAGGTGGATGGACTCGGCAATCTCGAAGCTGAATTGACGGCGGAGAACCTGACCGCATGGACAGCAAACCTGGAGAGTCAAGAAGTGCAGGTATTTCTGCCGAAGTTCAAATCAATCTCGGAATTCTCATTGTCGGGAACGCTGGCTACTCTGGGAATGACAGATGCGTTTATCTACGGTCAGGCTGACTTCTCCGGCATGAATGGCCGAAAGGATTTATTTATTGGTGACGTCATACATAAGGCGTTCGTGGAGGTCAACGAGGAGGGCACGGAAGCTGCCGCCGCCACGGCGGTTGTGATGATGGCGGGTAGCATGGCACCATCAAATCTGCCGCCAATACCGGTTTTTCGCGCGGATCATCCGTTTCTGTTCCTCATTCGCGACAATCACAATGGCAGCATCCTCTTTCTGGGTCGGGTGACGGACCCAACTCCATCAAAGTAAAGGGAAATTGTCTGTTCTTTGAAACCATGAACCCCAAAATCATCCTCTACCTCGCGTTCGTTTTGAGCGGCACAAATGGAAACTCTTGATCTTCTAATTCTATTGCCTGTTTTTGCCAGCGCATATTTGACAAGTCTCTTGTGCCGGTTTGCGCGTCGGCGACAGCGGAGTGTGCATTGGTATTTTGGTTTGGTTGGCGCGATTGCGACGGGTGGTTTAACAGCTTTATTTGTTGCGCTTGGTCTTTCAATTCAGGCAGGACAAACACCCTACGCAGGTTTCTTTTATATTTTTGCTTTGGAATGGTTGCCAATTTCTGCCCTGCCGCCAGCTTTGCTTGTCGTATGGTATTATCGAAGAAAATCCCGCAGAAAACCATGAAACCCAAACTCATCTTCTGCCTCGCGCTCGTTTTGAGCGGCGTGCTGACTGGTTGCGCAACAAACAAACCAGTGTATCCGCTTCCTCGCGCTGCCTTTCCTGAACCCGGAATATATTTAGTTCAACCGGGCGACAGCGCCACAAGGATTGCGAAAAATCTTTGCCTGACAGTGGGGCAGCTTTCAGGACTCAATCCCGGTGTAGATTGGTCACGTTTGAAGATTGGACTGAGGCTTTATTATGCTCCTGAAGCATCTGACCTGACGGAGCAGATTTCCGCCATCCTCACCGAGTGTCAGAAGATTAAACCCGGAATGACCCGTGCAGAGTTGCTGAAAGTTTTCACAACGGAGGGCGGCATCTCAACCGCCATGCATCGGGCTTTTGTTTATCGCGGTTGCCCATATATCAAGGTTGATGTTGATTTCACCCTATCGGGGCCAGAGCAAAATGTGCTTGAAGAGCGACCGACGGACACCATCAACAAAATTTCAAAACCATATTTGGAATGGAGCATCGTTGATTGAATGAGATGCCTAAAACCGATCTAACCCATGAAACCGAAAATCATTCTTTGCCTCGCGCTCGCTTTGAGCGGAGTATTGTTCGGCTGCTCAACAACTGCAAATCGTCTCGCTACAACAATTCCGCCAGAGCAAATACAAACGGGGGACATGGCCTGGCAGACCACATTACGCGACGCCCTTACAAATGGTTATGTGTTTCCTCCGTCCGGGGACATCGGGATAATGTTTTATACCGTTCCGGCAGCGGCAGCAAAGATTCTCGAAAACCAGCCATCTACGGAACTTCTGCCGTTTCTGGCAAAACTTCGTAATGAACCGCCCTCCTGGAAAGCCGGTGTTGTTGATGAATGGAATAAGATCGTTCGTGATGGACTTCGTGGAACACCGGAGACCATCACTAACACGTTGACTGACGCAAATGGTGCGGTGGTTTCGGCGACGGAAATTTCTGCATACGATTACTCGGATGAAATGTTACAGCAATGGATGCCCGCAACCAACGGTCTGCTAATGTTCCTCTCTGTCTTGAAGACTGATAATTGGGACGATCCGGGGTTTGAAGTCACGTTTAGGAACATGGGAGAACAAGATGTCTGCTTGAAACTGGGTTATATGCTGGCCAACGGCAAAGTGCAGCTTCCCGCCCAAATCCATCTTAAGCTTTGGGACGGAAGCGGGAAAAATTGGGAACTCGACTTTGCAGACAAAAGGTATGGGGCCATCGCAGGCCGGGTGGATGATTATGCAGTCCCGCTCCGTTCCGGTTCCACCTACACCCTTGAATTACGGCTGGATCAGTTCTGGTCGCCTGGCACGAAGGAGTTCGATTTGAAACTAAAGCCCGGTCGTTATTGGGTTTCGGCTCAATTTCAAGGCGACGATGCCGGGACGGATAAGCTTAACATAATGTTGATGAATTTCTGGAAAGGTCGGCTCCAATCAAACGTTTTTTCATTTACTGAATGAAATCCACATTCATCCTCAGCCTCGCACTTGTTTTGTGCGGCCTTCTAACAGGTTGCGTCATGGATCGTCAATTTTACGGCACAGGCACAAATCTCACTGGCGACCGGGAACAAATCCCGCTTGGCAGCCACTTGAAAATGTCAGTTGCCAGTTCGGGTGAAACCACGAATGGCGGACGTTACATGGTTCTTTCGTTGCCCAAACAAGATTGCTGGTTTGTTCTCTTTTATCCAAACATCAAACCAAATCCGTATCAATTTTTGCGAGTAGAGATTGGCGCAAAACAAATTCATGTATGGCAGCATGAAGGCGACGGCACAAATTACTGGATGGAGGAATTGCCTGACGGCGCAAAGCAGACCGGCGCATGGATTGTGAAAGGAAAGCGTTTTGATTTTTCCCGGCTGTCGCTGGGAACATCACAATTTGGTTTGTCGGTCACAAATTCGGAACGATTGCGCGGACAGATCGAAATTGGTCTTGAAAACCATTCTGAATTTGATTTCAAAGTGGTTTTATCAAGTGACGATGGCACAACCACGTTTCAAGGAGAATTTTGGAGTGAAAAATCGCTTTGGCCGCCATTGGCTGGACCGACCATGCTCATTTTCGGCGATGATGGGCCGGGTTGGTTAAATTCCCAAAAGCCAATCCAATCACAAAAGGCACTTTCGTCTGAAAATAAAAAACCGTCGGTCAACATCAAGGTTGCAGTGCATGGCGATGTAAAACATCCGGGAGATTATTCAGTGCCGGAAGGCACAACGGTGTTAAGCGCCATTAGGATTGCAGATGGTCGCACTAATCAAGATTACGCTCGTTCGGGAATGGTGGTGGACGTGGATGAAGACAAAGAAATGCAACGTATTGACTCGAGCCAGATGCGCGTCAAGCGCACGGAAAGCAGCGAACAGGAAGTTTGGACGTTGGACATGAACAATGCTCTTGGCGGCTCTTTCATTTTGATTGAAGGCGACGAGGTTGAAATGCGGCTGAATAAACCATGAAACCCAAACTTATCCTCTGCCTCGCGCTCGTTTTGAGCGGTGCGTTGCTATGAAGGCCAATCTGACAAAGCGTTTTGGATTTGGCGCGATCATTATTGGTCTGGCATTAGGCAGTGTCGGGCTTTGGTTTTTGTTAAGTCCGGCAGAATATCGAGCCACAACGCGGATCAGTGTGGGAATTGATAACCCCGAAAGTTATGATCCTTACTTCATTCAAACTGAACTTGAAATCATCCAGTCGGAAGATGTTCTTGGCAAGGTCGTCGAAATTTTGAATTTGAATAGTGAATGGGGTAGAAAATATGCCTGGGGCAAAACGCTTACAACTTCCGAAACAGTCTGGTTATTAAAACGGCGGCTGAATTTGCATCTTGTCCGCAATTCAAGATTTCTCGACATCAGCGTGACTGATGGAAATCCCGTAGAAGCGGCAAAGATTGCGAACGCCATTGCTGAAGCCTATCGAGATTTCAGGATAAATCAGAATCGGCAACAGATTCTCGGCGGAATTAAAATTTTGAAAGAACAATATCAAACGGAAGAAAATGACATTAAAATTAAGCAGGCAAACCTTGAGCAATTGAAGACCCAATTGACTCTCACAAACCCTGAACCGGTTGAATCTGTGCTGGTATCAAATTATCCATCTGACTTTCAGGCCAAGCAAGACCTGTCCAATGAAGAAGCAATTCACAAACAGCGACAGACAATAATTGATTCTGAAAAGTCTCTTTCTGTGCAAAACGCAAAAGCCCTTGTTGAAATCGTTGATCCTGCTGTTTCACCAAGTTCGCCAACAGGCCCGAACCGTTTGTTAGGAGCGGTTTTGTTACTTTGCGGTCTGGCCACTTCCGTTCTGGGATTTTATTTAATTTCCAGCGGCGGTGCAGTAACCAATAGCAAACCATGAACTCCAAAATCATCCTCTACCTCGCGCTCGTTTTGAGCGGTCTCCAGCCGAACTGTTTCGGAGCTGTGGATTCGACCCAGACCCGGTTGGAGCAGATGGCCCGGACTTACAGTCACTTTTCCCTGACTGTGGTCATTCGCAACCAAGAGTTACGGCTTGGTCCCACGATGGAGCAATTCAAGTCAGCTACTAATGCCTCGGCAATCTGGCAGTTTCAAAGCAATCCGCTGACTTTGGAACAACTCCAGTTGGTGAAGGAACTCCGTGCGTTGAGCGGCGATCGCAAAACTCTGGCTGCGCTGCTCGAACACCCAGACCCGAAGGTGCGCACACTGGCATTAGGTGCCATTTTTCAGCGCGAAGATGGACGCGATTTGCCGTTGATTGCAAGCCTCATCAATGATTCCGCCCTGACCTTTCCGAACTTGCATAACGTGATTGGCAGCGGGGGAGGGCCGCAGCCGTTGTCGGAGTTTGAAGACTCGCAAACCGTGGGTTACGTGGCGCAGGCGATGCTGGCTTTCTGGGGAGTTCCGCACGACGGCAGACTGGTTGGATCGGGGCTTGGTGCTCTCAACGGAATCAACCTTACCACTGATGACTTTGCAGAATATTGGCAGAAATACGCTGGCCGCGATTATTCTGCGAGCTGGTTTACCGTTCGTATGAAGCGCGCCACGCGGGAGACCGACCCCATCCAGCCCGAATACCGGGCGGACATTGACAGGGTGATTTCAGATATGCGGGCGCTGCCGGTGCCGGACAGCCTGTGGATTCAGCTTTACGTGCTGGCCCCGGGCAACCAGTTCACCACCCGGTTGGTCCCGGACGACGATCTCATCGCCGTGACCAAGGGACTCGGACCGGACGCCCTGCTGCGGTTCCTCCAACGTCAGCCGGTCTGCGCCGATCCAGACCTGCGGCTGGACAAGGACGACGGGCTTTTCGTGGGGATCAGCAATTTCATTTTGGAACATGCGGACAAGCTGCTGCGGCCGGAGGATTGCGATGCATTGCTGGCCTGCCAATATGTAATGCACAATTCCGGCGGGGTCAATCCGGCGTGGGTCATCGGGGCGTCGCTGGTGCAGCCCGCGCGCGCCAGCGCGCTGTTGCACGACGCCCTGGCGCATGAGACGCGCAGTTATGAAACGGCAGCCGGCGAACTGGCCGGCGCGCTTTGGCGGATTCGCGGCCCGGCGGAAATGGATTTTCTCGTCAATTGGTTTTACACAATATTACCGACGGCCAGCGAACCCATGCATCAGCCGGTGGCTTTTTTGTGGGAAGTGGAGTCGGCTGCGCGGCCGGACACGAAGCAGTTGATGGCCGCACTGGTGAAGGATCCGAGATTTGACCACACGGATTGGCCCACGCTCGTGGAAATGTTAAAAATCGTGAACACTGGCCGCGCCAAACCGCTGGTGACGGAACGTGACATCTATGACGCCCAGCCCAACGGTCTGGCGGATGTCCGCCGGGTGTATCCTGACTGGCGCAACCGGTTACGCCGTGAATACGGCGTCCCGGAGGAGCCATCGCCAGCGGCGTTGGCCGTGCCGGAACAGGTGCTCACGCAACCGGCGTGGTCAGTGTCCTTGCCCAAGCAGGAAGATCTGGCCGGGCAGTGGCGCTTGATCCCCTCGCCGGACGGTCAATGGCTCGCCCTGTTGTCGCACGAAATCGTGACCCTCTGGCGGACCGACACCGGGGAATTGGCGTGGCAGCCCCCGTCGTTCCAGGCGCGGGCGGACGGCTACCCCACGGTGGCCGGAGACGCGGCGTTTACGGCGGACGGCCAACTGCTCATTTTTGATCACGGCGATTACGGACGCTTCCGCATCTGGAACCTGGCCACGCATCAGGAAACCAACAAGGTGCTATTAAGCGGCAAACCCACCAGCGGAGTGGACGACGGGAGATACAGCTTCGACGGCACCGCGCAACGCATGGCCTTTGCGGGCTATAATAATCTTGGCTGCTTTGACACCCGCACCGGCGCGGCCTTGTGGATGCATCCGCGCGAAGGCGGCGTGAATATTCCCACCGCGCTTTCCGCCGATGGCACGCGCTTGGCGGTCGGCGGCGGCACTGATTATCCCCAGGTGGTCCGCCTATATGACGCCGTCACCGGCGAACGGATGCGGCAGTTTGATTCGCTCGCCGGTCAGGTGCTGGCGCTGGCCATTTCCAGCAATGACCGTCGGTTGGTGACCGCCACCGCTGCGGATGGTCTGCAACTCTGGGATGCCGGCTCCGGCATACTATTGCAGACGTTTGCCTGGCAGGTGCCGGGCTGGAACATGGGCGCGCCGGTATTTTCCGCTGACGGCCAATGGCTGGCGGTGGTGGGTTCCTCGTCCGCCATCGGTGCCCATGAGATCGGCATTTTTAACACGGACACCGGACGGTTAAAATGGGTGATCCGGTTTCAAACGGACTCGTCCTTTGGCGCGGATATGCCCCTGGCTTTTTCGCCGGATGGAAAATTTCTTTACACCGCTGCCGGCCGGATTGAAGCATGGCTGTTGAAGTGAGTTTGAGAGACAATTAAACAAATCATGAAACCCAAACTCATCCTCGGCCTCGCACTCGTTTTGAGCGCCATGATGTTTGGTTGTTCTGCTTTTGACAATCGTTCTGCCAATTCCAAACCATCAACAGCAGATTTGTATTTGCACCTTTTCGCTTCTTTCGTTTATCCAGAACAACCCCGACTGATCGTGTCTGCCCCTATTCCTCGTTCTGGTGATTTCGATATTTCCATGGACGACAACCAACATCTTAAAGGACGGATTGAGCTTCGGAATGGGATTATTTTTCTTCATTTTCAATGTGGTCTTTGTGACGGAACAAATGTTTTCGACGGCGAAGTTGAACTTGAGAAACGATATGAACCTTGGCCGCAGCCATACGATGAAAAAGCACCGTTCATCTGCCAACCACACTTTGTTCTTTCGTCAAATCCAAGTCCTAAATCATTCTTGAAACAGCAGGCCACCGCAGAAAAGAAATATTGGGAGCGTGAAAACCCGCTCACTGCCCGACAGTTGGCGGAAGTCAAAAGGAAATTTCATCTTATGCGACCTGGCATGACCAAGGATGAAGTGTTTTCAATGCTCGGCCTTTCCGGTTATTTGCTCCCAAGCAGCCCTTTCAATCCTAAATTTGACTTGGGAGACTATCAATTGGCCGATGGAGAAGACCTCATGTTGTTCTTCGACAATACGGGACTGAAAACAAAAAATTATCAATTGGCTGATGGAGAAAAAGTTGAGCTTTTAGACTATACAAGTGATACTTCACATCGCCTCGTAATTCAGGCCGAATTACATACGGTAACTAGGTCTAGCAATGCGTCACCGGTTTTGCGAACCACTTTACGATGGCCATGAAGCCAAAAATCTTCTTTTACCTCGTGCTTGTTTTTGGCGGCGGTTTATGGATTGCGTTCATTTCAAGCGCAAGGTTTTCCAATTGGCTGCTTGAACGGCAACAGAATCCCGATAGACCGGCTGTAATTTATACCGCAGCGGAAGGAACATGGGCGAAAAAATTGAAAACACTTTTGCGCCCCGTTATCGCCCTCGGTGATTGGGCTATGTATTTGCCAGTCATTGTCATCGGAGTTGCTGGCGTTTTTACCGCTGCTCAAGCGTTGCTCGTGCGATTTGACAGACAAAAATGAAACGAAAAATCTTCTTATGCTTCACGCTTTCGTTTGTCGCATGGTTTTCTCTTTCAAACTGTCCGGCGGCGGAAACAACCCATTCGTTATCGGAGGATGTCTATGTCTGGCAGCGTGACTGGAACCAGCCGGTTCGCGAAGCCGTGGCGCAATATGCTTCCAATTTTGAAAGCCTCGTTGTTCTGAACGCTGAAGTTTCGTGGCGTGAAAAACAACCGCAGGTCATCCGTGTGCCGCTCGACTATGCCGCGCTGACAAATGCAAATGTCGGGCTGGCATTGCGCATCGGTCCATATCCAGGACCCTTTTCGCCGGACGACCAGACAACCAGTCTCCTGACCGGACTGGCCGCCGCGCTCGTCACGGAAGCAAAATCGAACGGATTGAATCCCCGCGAACTTCAGATTGATTTTGACTGCGCCGAATCAAAACTTGACGGCTATCGCGTTTGGGTTGAAGCCATCCGTCGCAAAATTGCGCCCGTGCCGCTGACCATCACCGTGTTACCGAGTTGGCTAAACCAGACTTCATTCGGAAAACTCGTCGCGGCAACTGACGGTTATGTGTTGCAAGTGCATTCGCTTGAAGCGCCCAAGAGCGCTGATGCGCCGTTCACGTTGTGCGACCCGCTCGCAGCACAACGTGACGTGGAACGTGCCGGAAAATTTGACGTGCCGTTTCGCGTCGCGTTGCCGACTTACGGTTATATTATCGCGTTTGATCAAGGCGGCAAATTTGTCGGTTTGTCCGCCGAAGGTCCGAATAAGGCTTGGCCTCAAGATGTGCAGTTGCGTGAAGTCCGCACCGACCCGGCGGAAATGGCGAGGCTTGTCCAAACGTGGACAACCAATCATCCCGCTGCGCTGCGCGGAATCATCTGGTATCGGTTGCCGGTGACTGTGGATAACTTGAACTGGCGCTGGCCGACGCTTGCTGCGATAATCGCCAGACGCGAACCGCATGAGAGTTTTCATGCGACCGCGCGCCGCGTCGAGGCAGGGCTGGTGGAAATCAGCCTTGTGAATGATGGCGAACTCGACATTTCCTCACGGCTCGCTGTGGAAGTCCGCTGGTCCGATGCCCGCTTGATCGCGGGCGACGGCCTGCGTGACTTTGAACTGGCGGAACAAAATGGTTCCGCCGCGAGATTCCAAAATCAATCGTCGCAATACCGTCTGCCTGCCGGTGAAAAGCAAATCATCGGCTGGCTGCGGTTCGACAAAAACCGTGAGGTGCAGCTTGAAGTCAAAAAGTTTTAAGTCGGCCATTTTTCTGGCCGTCGCCATTTTAGGATTCGTTGGCAATGCCTTTGCCTGCGGCCCGTCTTTCCCCAACAACCTGCTGGATGCCGGCGACAACGCTGTGTTGCAAGCTCCCGTAGCGGATTTTCAACGCGAGTTGGAGCGCATGAAACTGGTGACGGCAAAAGCACACGCAGTTCCGCTGGCCGACGGACAAAAGTTCTACGACCAGTCCAGTGAAGTTGAAATGACCGATCTCGCCGCCGCGCTCAAGCGCGAAAAAGTTTCCAGCGAGCAGGCGACGGTGATCATGCAGGCGCATCTCGCGGAGCGTATGAAGTTGAACGTATTTCTGTCGGCACAGAATGAGTGGACGAATTTTAGTTCCTATATTTTCGACGCCAGCGGTTCTCACGCGCAGGCCAACACCAATCCGCCGCCGGTTTTCCCCGCCATCGCCGTCACTCCGGGACTGCCGCGAGAATTCGCGGATTATTTTGAAGGTGCGATTGCGTGGCACAATGGAGGCGGCTGGGCCGCCGCCGAACCTTGGGAACGGTTGTTGCAACTGCCGCCGACGGAACGCCATTTCAAATCCACCTGGGCCGCGTTCATGCTCGCCCAATATTATGATAACCCGACGAATGATTTCACCGATGACGAGTCCATGAAATACTTTGAGCAAGTCCGCGCACTGGCGAAAGATGGATTCGCCGATTCACTCGGTCTGGCCACGGCCAGCATCGGCGGCGAGGCGCGGATTTATTTGCGGCGCAAAAATTACGAACGTGCCATAGAACTTTATCTTGAACAATTTACCGCCGGCGACGATAGCGCGGTGAATTCATTGCGATTCACTGTTGCGCGTGCGATCTCCGAAACCAATTCGACTCCCGCACAGTTGAAAATTCTCGCGCTTAATCCGCTCACGTGCCGCGTCATCACGGCGTATCTGATTTCACGAAATCCTTACACCGACCCGCACGAGGCCGAAACCGACCCGGACGCAAAACAGTTTTTTGACCGCACGACAGCGTGGCTGAAGGCCGTTGAATCGGCGGACGTGAAAGATGTCGAGTCGGCCAGCCAGTTCGCACTGGCCGCATATCAGGCAAGCCAGATGGAAATCGCGCAACGCTGGATCAACCGCGCGGGTGATGAACCGGTGGCGCAATGGTTGCAGGCCAAGCTGTTCATGCGTGCCGGAAAAATTGCGGAGGCGGCAAAGCTGCTGGCGAAATTGAGCCGCAAGTTTCCACAGGAACTGCCGGGCACAAATACTTCGGCCAATTTTTCACAAAGTTTATATGTAACCGTCAACAATGACTGGAACGACTCCATCCCGATTGGCCGCCAGGTGTTCGGCGAACTCGGAGTCCTTCACCTTGCGCGCCGCGAATACACCGAGGCGCTCGACGCCTTGCTGCGCTCCGGCTACTGGATGGATGCGGCTTACGTTGCCGAGCGCGTGCTGACGGTGGATGAACTGAAAACCTATGTTGACCGCGAGTGGCAGGCGGTGACGCCCGCAGAAGCGGCAAAGGAGACCGTTGAAAGACATGACGGTGACTGGCAACCGACAAATATCAGGCAGCAAATCCGTTATTTGCTGGCGCGGCGTCTGGCGCGAGTCAATCGCAATGAAGAGGCGCGGACATATTTCCCGGCGGAATCGCAGCCTCAATTTGATGCTCTCATGCGCATTCTAAAAATCGGTCGCGACGAATCATTGCCCTTGCAACGGCGAGCCGAAGCATTATTTTCCGCCGCGCTCATCACGCGAACAAACGGGATGGAACTTTTCGGCACTGAAGTTGAACCGGACTGGCTTGTTTACGGCGGCGTTTATCAGGGCGGCGTGTCGGCAGAAACAAGAACAAATGAAAATTTCAAATTGCTCGTTGCCAGCGGCGATGAATTGCAGCGCGCCGCACAACATGGCGTGGAACCGGAAGAACGATTTCATTATCGTTTTCAGGCCGCCGACCTGGCATTCGCCGCCGCGAAATTGATGCCGGACAATTCCAATGCAACCGCGCGTGTGCTCTGCACCGCCGGTTCGTGGATAAAATATCTTGATCCAAAAAAAGCCGATCCGATTTACAAAGCACTCGTCCGGCGATGCGGCGAAACCGCCATTGGAAAACAGGCTGACAAAATGCATTGGTTTCCGATTTTGGATACGGTCGGCAATCCGCTTCCATATAAACCACGGACAAACCAGTTCATTCAGGAAGTTCAGTTCGACACCCTTGGCGATTTTTATCATGGTAATCCTCTTCATATGATTGACCGCGAAAACGGTTGGGCGCAAACGATGTTAAGGGTTTTCAAAACAAACGACTGGGTGTTTAACGACAACGCCATTTTACGAACGACGAACGCCGGCAAAACATGGACGCGAACGTTATGCGCGGATGAGAATGACGAAATGTCTGCATTTTATTACGACGCAAACACGGCCTGGGTCGCTGCCGTTTTTGACGAGTCCAGCAATGTGACCATTCTCCGAACAGCGGATGGCGGCAATTCCTGGACTCACGCCGACTTGTGTCAGCCTCAATACATTCAATACATTCAGGATTGCTTCCTGTCATTTCCTGACACGGACAAAGGCTGGCTCATGCTCATCCCGGACCACGGCATGAATTCCATGCCGGGAGATTTGTATCGAACGGATGATGGTGGCGCGAACTGGCAATTGATCAACAGCACGAGAGGGAATTATTCCTACGAGGATGATACCGAAGGCACAAAACCGGGATTTGCAGACCAGCATCCCTATCTTGTCTCTAGCGGTTCAATCACATTTCAAGATGCCTCAAACGGCTGGCTATTGGGGCAATTGACCACCACGACGCGGGCATTTCTTTTTGTTACGCAGGACGCTGGACAAGACTGGCAGGTGAAACAATTCACCTCACCGCCATCGCTTCACGATGGCCGGATCGAGCCGGAGGAACTGCCGCGTTTTTTCGGCAAAGAGGGAATTGTCGGAACGTCCTTTGTTCCGAATGACAATGATTCCACCAATTTTTATATGGTGATTTACCATACGGACGACGGCGGAGAAACCTGGCAGCCGACAACGCCGGTCAAGTTCGATGGCGTCTGGAATTTCATTTCATCCAAGAAAGGCTGGATGTGGAGTCCTGAACCACGCAGTTCAACTTCAACTGCGCCCGTCAAAGGAATTTTGTATCGCACCGATGACGGCGGCGAAACATGGAAACCCTTGCAGGCGGAAAACGGATTGGAGAAATATCTGACCCATGGTGAAAATATTGTCCAACTCGATTTTGTTGACGAGGATTGCGGCTGGGCGATAGCGCGGGACGAGCATAACCTGACGCAACTTTTGCAAACTACTGATAGCGGCCAAACGTGGAATGCCGTTCAAACGAAGATGCAAAAATAAAAATCCCCATGAAACCCAAACTCATCTTCTGCCTCGCGCTTGGTCTCTGGTTCAGTTTCTCCCCATTGACGCATTCCGAGACGCTGACGGTGTCGCGCCGCCTGGTTCGGTTTGACGGGCAGCCGGCAGCGGGTGCCACGGTGCGGGTCCTCGGTGATTATGGCACCGGCAACGAAAAGACGGATTTCAAAATCGTCGCCGAT
>Ga0302280_1001270_pt1 | contig 21027 bp, 28 predicted proteins | sample III_Fen_E1_1_FD_198771 | JGI IMG/M metagenome (GOLD analysis project Ga0302280, IMG submission 198771) | Peat permafrost microbial communities from Stordalen Mire near Abisko, Sweden - III_Fen_E1_1 | ecosystem: Environmental > Terrestrial > Soil > Wetlands > Permafrost | place: Sweden: Abisko... | reverse complement strand
TTTTAGAAAAGGATGACGTAAAGCATTTCCAACCAATTATGAAAGGTGATTCGGAAATATTTGAGAAAGCTAGGGAAGAATGTATTCGGAGAAAATTGCCGGAAAACATTTGGAAAGAGTTTTTCGTGGCTACTGGTGGAGTATTTCAAGGAAGAATGATAATCCCTTTCTACGATACTTTCGGAAAGATTTATTACTACCAAGGAAGAACTTTGATAGGAAGCGATCCTAAGTATTTGAATAGAAGATTTGGAGATAAAGAGATTTACGGAGTTTACGGGATAGATAGAAATCTTCCTGTTATAGTTGTAGAAGGACCTATAGATAGTTTTTTTATAAAGAATTGTATAGGCATCTTAGGATTAAAATTTACAGAAAAAGTTAAGAAAGAAATACGTGACCTAAGATGTTTTTATTTGTTAGACAATGATAAAGATGGCAGAAAAAATAGTTTGAAATTATTAAATGATGGGAAGTATGTATTTTGCTGGGAGAGATTTTTAAGAGATCTCGACATTACTGATAAGATTAAAGATGTAAATGATTTGGTATTAGCGACAGGAAAATTGGAATGGTCTTTTTCGGACTTAGAGAAATACTTTACGGCAGATGCTTTCGATGGAGAGTGGTTTAAGTGAATAACGAGTTTTATTTGTTTGATGAAGTTCGTTCTATGGTAGTATATCAAAGTTTTTCTGATTGGGTTCGAGATAAAGATGATTACCTTTTTCAAGATTTTTCTAATATTATAAATAAAAAACCTTCGAAAATATATATGTTTACTATGGATACTTTCATAAAATACCTTTACAAAATTTCTCAAGGTATTTTATGAAAACTAATTTGTATACTTATTTTAATGTTTCTTTTGATAAGAATCCGACAGACTATATAGAATTAAAGAATATTGATATTAAAGAATTTTCTAATAGTCGATTATTGTCAATGATAAGAAAGATATTTTACATTAACCACAACAACTTTATAAAATTCAAACTTCAAAGTTATAGAACAGGATATGCTGTAGATGTTGATAGAGACTTTTACAAAATAGTTTTCAAAAATTTTAATAATCTTCCTTACGCACTTTACAAGAATTCTTATGAAAAACATTTATAAAGATTTAATATATTTTGATTTGGCGCGTTCTATGTATTATTATAACGAGCAAGAATTACATATATTAGATTTCAAAAGAACATTTATATTAGGTTATGATAAAAATATTTGTATGACTGGTAAACCTAATACAGAAGAACATTGGAGTAAACTTGGAATGAATCTTTACAAAATTTCTCAGGAGACGAAGAGATGAAACTTAAAGAAAATTTAGAAATGTCTACAGATGATTTCTTTTACGATTTGTTTGATGGTGGTTATATAGACCCAGAAAAGATTCTTAAAAACAGATCTGATATTGAAGAAGTAGAAAACGCAATAGCTATTATAAAAGATTTTAGAGATTCTTGCGAAAAACAAATTGAGGATTTTTACAGATGAATTTGTATTACTTTAAAGAAGCAAAGAGATGGGTTGATTTAGATTATATTCAAGAAGTTAATTATCCACAAAGTTATGATTTGACCGGCCCGCATTTTTTCAGATATAGGTTAATATTTCAAGAAAAGGATTCAGAAATTTTTGGTTCTGGATATGATTCTCTTGGTTGTGTGATTCCTTTAGAAAATTTTACGAAAACTGTTTATGAACCTTTTCTAGAAGCTTGGAAGAATAAGGATAAGAAACCTAGAAAAGAAGTTCTTCCGATGCCTTTCAGGATGATGTAAAAAATGAAAGCTAGTGAATTGATAAAGAAATTAGAGGAACAAATCGAATTAGTTGGTGATAGAGATTGTATTTGTGGAGAGACTAACGAATCAATTTATGTTAAAGTTAATTCTGTATATGTTCCTGGATGGAGAACCGAAATTTTAATATCTGGAGTAGTTAAATTTTAATATATGGGGGTGTTGTAGAATGATTAAAATAATTACTGGCTGGGGAATGGCGGGTGGATCCACTGTTGCACATATAAACCTTTGTAATGCATTTAACGAAAGAGGAATTGAGTGTAAATTGTATTCTCCTCACGATTGGCACCACGATAAATGTTCTTCCGGAAACTTTTCTGAATTGTCTATCTCAGAATATGACAATTTAATATTTCACTTTCTTCAAATTCCTGACCATATTAAAGCTAAGAAGATTGTATTATCCGTTCATGAACAAAATCTTTTCAATCTAGCTACTACAAATCTTAAAAAAATTGATACCATACATTTCGTAAGTCAGCATCAATCAGAATATCACAACATTAAAAATTACAACAAACCTTACTTCATACTTTCGAATGTTATGGACAAACTTTTGCCGAATCCTAAGACGAAAGAAAAGGCTGTTGGAATCATTGGGTCTATAGATGAGAACAAACAAGTTCACATATCTATTCAAAAAGCTATAGCAGATGGGTTCAAGGATATTACACTTTTCGGAAAAATTACTGACCCTAAATATTTTGAAATCGCGGTAAAACCATTGATGCAAAAATATAAAATAAAAGGCACCAAATTTTCGGAAAACAAACAAGAAATGTATGACTCAATCACTGACGTATATTTTTCAAGTAAAATGGAATGTTGTCCGCTAGTTCTTGGGGAGTGTAGGATAACAGGAACTAATTTGCATTTAATTGAAGGAAAAAATTATGTTAATTGTTATTATGAAACTGATCCTGACAAAATCGTAAACAAATGGAAAGAGGTTTTTGAAATATGATGAAGATACACGAAATTCAAAATTTAATAGATGAAAAAGAAAATGTATTAGACAATGACTCTACAGATGATGAGAGATTTATTGAAGTAAATGATGACCCTAAACAATATTATAGTTACAATAGACACTTAACGCATACTTTGTGGAAATATTCCGAAAAGGTTATTCGTGGCCATCATATAGAATATTCTCATCCTAATTATGTTGATGTCTTTTATTTATATTATAAGTAAACATTTATGAAACTAGTAATCATGACCACCCTTTACAACGCAGAGAAATACATTCAAAAGTGTATTGAAAGCGTTAAGTATCAATCTTTCAAAAATTTTCTCATGGTAATTACGGATGATCTTTCAAAAGACTCTTCAAAAGCTATTGTAAAAGATTTGATTAAAGATGATTCAAGATTTCTTTTAATAGAGAACCAAACAAAATTTTATCAACCTGGAAACTACTGGCAAATTTCTAGACTTCCTTTTGTAGACGATGAAGATATTTTAGTGACTCTCGATGGGGACGATTGGCTAGAAAATATTAACGTATTAGGAAGAGTTTTCGGATATTATTTCCGAACAAATTTCTTAATGACTTTTGGGCAGTTTATTCAGTATCATGGAGAGAATCAATATTCGAATGGTTTTACATGTGCCCCAGATTTTAATAATTTGAGAGTATCTGCCTGGACTACTTCACATTTAAGAACATTTAAGGCAAAGGTTTTTCGAAAAATTTTGGAAGAGGATTTGAGAAGTCCTTCCGGAAATTTTTGGGAAGTTACTGGAGACCAAGCGATTATATATCCTATGTTAGAAATGGTAGGAAAAGAAAATGTGTACTTTACGAATGATATAAATTATGTATATAACGTAGAAACAGACTTGAACGACTTTAAAGTGAATGGTGGGATGCAACAAGAGTATTCCAATTTGATAAGAGCTAAACAAAGATATCCGAGGATTTTTTAATGAAAACTATTGAAGAACAGTTAGAAGAAGTTATCGAGAACATAGGAAAGGAACATAGTGTTTTAAGATATGTTTATAATAATGGTTCTAAATTTGTTCCTGGCGTTACTCCTGTTTATTATTCAGGACCTTATTTCAAAGACAATGAAGAAATTATCGCTGGTATTAAAACTCTTTTGACTGGATCTTGGATAGCGTCTGGAGAAGAGGTTAGAAAATTTGAAGTAGCATTTGCTAGAAAAATAAACCAAAAGAATGCTTTGATGGTTAATTCTGGGTCTTCTGCAAACCTAGTCATGATTGCTACAACTAAAAAGCAATTAAAGTGGAATGATGGAGATGAAATAATTACTTCTGTTGTTGGCTTTCCTACTACTGTCGCCCCTATTGTTCAGAATAATTTGGTTCCTGTTTTCGTAGATATAGAGATGAATAGTTTGAACTTCGATTTGAATCTAATTGAAGAGAAGATTTTTGAAAAAACTAAAGCAATCTTTCTATCACCAGTTTTAGGAAATCCTCCTGACATGGATAGACTTGTAGATATTTGCACTAGACATAATTTAGTTCTACTTTTAGACAACTGTGATTCTTTGGGAAGTAAATGGAATGGAGTTTTCTTAAACGAATATGCTTACGCTTCTACAAATTCGTTTTTCGTATCTCATCACTCTACAACTTTAGAAGGTGGGATGGTAGTTTCTAACGATAAGGAATATATCAGAGTCGCTAGAAGTTTTGCTTGGTGGGGGCGCGGATGCTTTTGTGTAGGTGCTGGGAACCTTTTGCCAAATGGAGCATGTGGAACTAGATTTGATAAACATTTAGATGAGTATGATGGAATAATTGACCACAAATATGTTTTCGAAACTATGGGATATAACTTGAAGCCATTAGATTTTCAAGGATCTATCGGGTTGGTTCAATTGAAAAAGTTTGATGAAATACATGAAAAGAGAAAGCTAAACAAAGCAAGACTTGGAAAATGTATTTTAGAAAACCTTTCCGTAAATGTTCCCTCTGAATTACCATTAGCAGATACTTCATGGTTTGGTGTTCCTATTGTGTGCGAATCTCAGGAATATAAAGAAAAACTTGTAGCATATTTTGAAGAAAAGAAGATTCAAACTCGTCATTATTTTTCCGGAAACCTTCTCTTACATCCTGGATACAAACACTTAGGAAACTTTAGAGATTATCCGGAAGCAAACAAAGTTCTTTCCCACGTATTTTTCATAGGTTGCACTCCTCAATACACAGAAGAAATCTTACAATATATAGAAGAAACAATAAGGAATTTCAAATGAAACCAATAATTTTAGGTGATGGATTATTAGGAACAGAATTGAGGAAACAAACTGGATGGGATTTTATTTCAAGAAAGTCTCATGGGTTTGATTTCTCTACAGATATAGAATATTATTTTAATATAATTCGCTACAATGAATATGATGTAGTTATAAATTGTATAGCTAACACAGACACTTATGGAGGAGATGAACAAGAACATCTTTCTATAAATGCCGGAAGAGTTTTAGATTTAGTTAATTTTTGTAATAAAGAAAAAATTAAGTTGGTTCATATTTCTACAGATTATCTTTATGCAAATTCTAGAACAGATGGTAAGGAATCCGATGCCGAGATTTTTCCTTTAGATACGTTCTACGGTCACTCTAAAAAAATTGGTGATGTGTATGCATCAACTCTTTCAAACGATTCCTTGGTGATTAGAACCAGCTTTAAGAAGACTCCTTTTCAATATCCTACCGCAGTTCCTCAAGTAGGGAATTTTGATTATGTAGATGTAATTTCGAAACTCATTATTCAATTGATAGAAAAAGATGCAAAGGGAATTTTTAATGTGGGGACTGAAAGAAAAAATATGTTGGCACTTGCTCATAGAACTAATCCTTTTGTAATTTTAGGTGAACCAAACAATCCAAAAATGCCTAAAGATATTTCTATGGATATTTCTAAGATGAAGGAATTTTTAACTCTATGAAGTTGTCTGTAGCAATTCCTTGTTGGAGTATGAATGGTGTAGGTAAAGATGTTTTGAAAATTTCTTTAGATATACTTTCGAAACAAACTTTAAAAGACTTTGAAGTTGTTGTTACAGACCATTCGGAAAATAATGATATAGAAATTTTATCTAAGAACTATCACTTCGTAAAATATATTCGAAATGAAAAGGATAGAGGAAATCCTGCAAGCAATACGAATCTAGGATTACAAAATTGTGCTGGAGAATATATTAAATTATTGTGTCAAGATGATTTTTTGATAGATAAGAATTCTTTAGAAACTTGCGTAAATGATTTAGAAAATTCCGGAAAAGTTTGGGGATTCAATTCTTACTGGCACTCTATCGATAGAAGAAATTTAGAACGGCTCTATGTTCCTAGTTTCAACAATAATATAGAATTGACAAATACTTTAGGAACCCCGAGTGCATTGATTATCAAAAACGGCTTAGGGGTTTTGTTTGATGAGAATTTGAAATATATGTATGATTGTGAATTTTATAAAAGAATGTTTCTTAAATATAGTTTTCCAAATGTTTCGAAAAATGATACCATGGTAAATTATATACATAAAAACCAAACCACAAATACTATAGCAAATAATGAATTAAGAAGCAATGAAGAATTATATATTAGGAGAAAATATTTTTGTTAGACTTGAAAGACGTAACTCTTACTATAATAACTTCCGTAAAAATTGAGCAAAATGTTAAAGCAATGTTGAAAAGTATGGAAGGAATTAAATATGGTGCTGTTAAATTTATATCTGACGTTAAACCAGATCTTCCAGAAACCGTAGAATACATTTCTTGTGATAAATTAAGTTACGACGGATTCTCGGAATATACTTTTCTAAAACTTTGGCAACACATAGACACTTCGCATAGTTTATTAGTTCATCATGACGGATTTGTAGTGAGACCTGATTTATGGGATAACGAGTTTCTAAATTTTGATTATATTGGGGCACCGTGGGCTTGGTCAGATTCTTCATATTTAACTGATGATGGAGAGCACGTAGAAGTCGGGAATGGCGGAGTGTGTTTGCGGTCAAAAAAGATTTTAGAATTACCTACAAAATTGGGGATTCCTTTGTCACATCGTCAAGGATTTTATAATGATGATGGAAATTTTTGTGTGTATTATAGAAAACTGTTTTTAGAAAATGGTATTAAATATGCTTCGAAAGAACTTGCCGCAAATTTTTCTACAGAAGCTTGGATACCTGGATTGAGTAGAGAATCTTTTGCTTTTCACGGATTTGGAAATAACGATCATATAAAATATAGAGATTTTGTGGGGTGAAAATGAAACCAGAAGCATTTTTTGTAGTAAGCCAGTGGAATAATGATGTTAGTTGGATAGAAGAATATACAGATAATTACATAATTTATGATAAATCTAATACTATTCCAGAAGGACCTAAAGTAATTAAATGCGAAAACGTAGGACACAATTTACATGATATATTTCACTATTGTTACAGCAATTATGATAATCTTCCGAACTTGGTCGCGTTCTTAGAAGGTAATCCTTTTGACCATTGTAATAAACAAAAATTAGATAGGATTATTCATAACAAATTTTTTACTTGTTTAGAGTCTTACGAAAATGCTGCTGACCACAGAACCGCAATGAAAGATGCTACTGCTGGGTGGACAGAAGAAAATAATAATGGAATGATAATATCACATCCAAGGAATTACGCAAGCATATTTCAAACTTATAATCAAGCTTTAGATAATGTTTTCAAAAATCCTTATTATCCACAATATATAAAATTTGCCCCTGGTGGAATGTATATAGTTGAAAAAGAAAGAATATTGTATTATTCGAAAGAATGGTGGAAGAAGCTTTTGGAAATGGTTTCTAAAAATGCAAATCAGGCGGAATCATATATTTTCGAAAGAATGTTGTGGACAATTTTTTCATGTGCGTTTGAAGAAAAATTATAAAAAGAGAATAAAATGATAACTACAAAATTTACAGGAAACTTAGGTAACCATCTTGCTTATTATGTTTCTACCAGAGCCATGGCCGAAAGATTAGGATACACTTGGGGATTTAATCCTACCCCTTCCTATGATTATTATAATGGTTTTCGACAAATGGATTTTATGGAAATTGATTATGGAGAGTTTCCGAAAAATATTCAAAAAGAGTTTAGAGAGAAAGACATAAGATTTAATCATATGGGAGATAATATAGATATTCGGCCAGTTGATTGGGATGTGTTTTCTATTCAAGACAATACGGAACTGTTTGGTGTGTTTCAATCTCCTGTTTATTTTTATGATAGAATAAATGATATAAAAGAATGGTTAAAGATAAAGCAAGAAATTATAGCAGAAACAAACGATATAGCGACTTCTAACAATATTAACTTAGATGATAATACATGTTTGATAAATTTTAGAGGTGGGGAATATAGAAATTATGGAAATCTGATTATACGTTCTGAATATTATTATAAAGCAATGCAATGTATGTTAGAATTGAATTCTAATATGAAATTTGTAATTATTACAGATGACGTTCAATGTGCTAATCAATTTCTTCCGGGAATTTCTGCTTACCATTTTTCTATAGCTGTAGACTATACTTTAATAAATCATTCTAAATATCTTATTCTTTGTAATTCATCTTTTCCTATTTTCGCAGCACTGACAAATAATAATCTTAAGAAAATCATTGCTCCGTCCTATTGGGCTAGATGGAATATTTCTACTGGTTATTGGGCGACTTCTCAAAACATTTATCCTGGTTGGGAATACTTAGATAGAAATGGTGTTCTAAAAAATTATGAAGAGTCTAAGAAAGATTGTGAAAACTGGCTAATAGCTAATGGGTTTGAAGAATAATTATGAAAAGGAATCCTATACCAAATGATATATGTGAATATTTTGAATATGTCGAACCGAAAAATTACGAAACTGAAAGTGGTCTAATCTGGAAAAAATGCAATAGTTTGAGAAAGTTTATAGGGAAAATTGCTGGCCATAATCAATTTTTTGAAGCCACTGGAAATTCTTATTGGATGGTGAGGTTCAATAAGAAATTATACTCTGTACATAATATAATTTGGATGATGTTTAATGAAAATATACCTGATGATATGTCAATAGATCATGTTGATAATAACTCTTTAAATAACAATATATCAAATCTAAAATTAAAAACATTGTCTTGTCAAAATTTAAATAGAAGAAAATCTAAGGATGGGAGAAATACATTTGTTGGTGTTTCTTGGTCTAATAGTAGCAATAAATGGTTAGTTCAAAGTACAAAAAATAAAAAACATACTCATTTAGGGACATATGATAATGAAATAGTAGCATTAAAAATTAGAATTAAACACATGGCTGGTAATTTTAATTATGATGATTATAAAAATGAATTATTAGTTATAAAACAATATAGTCAAGAGTTGTATTTAGAAATTATAAAAGATTTAAATATAGAGGATATATTATGAAAGTATACGATGCGTTTATGCTGTTTAACGAGCTTCCACTTTTAGAAATACGTCTTAATATTCTCGACCAATATGTAGACTATTTTGTGGTTTCTGAATGTAATAAAACATTTTCAGGATTAGATAAACCATTTTATTACAATGAAAATAAAGAAAGGTTTAAGAAATTTCATCACAAAATTATTCATAAGATGTTTACAGATTGTCCAGATCAAAGCTCAAATATTCCGGCTTTGTTGAAACAAGAACTATCTAAAGATGATATTCAATACAACAAAATAATTTTGGCTATAGATAAAAACAGACATCTTGGTTTGAATGAGCACCAATGGCTTAGAGATTTCTGTCAAAGAGAATTCGTAAAGAGAGGTTTGGTGGATTGTGACGATGAAGATATTGTAATGCTTTCCGATCTTGATGAAATACCAAATCCAGAAATTTTAAAAGAACTTTTCGAAAATGTTCCTAATAACACTTTCTTACATTTGATGATGAAGATGTCTCAGTATTATATCAATGTAAGAAAAGACGAAAGATGGTTTGGAACTAAAGTTTTAAGATATGGGTTGTTAAAAAATCTAGAATCTAACTATATGAGAAACCATAAAAACGAAGGTGTTCAAATAGAGAATGGTGGAAATCACTTAACATTTTTGGGTGGAATAGATAAAATTAAAACTAAGATTTCTAGCTACGGGCATATAGAATACGCTAATGATTATATATTTCAAAATTTAGAACAGAAGATAAATTCGTTTCAAGATATATTTAATCGACCCGGAGAAAGATATTTCAAGGCAGATTTGGATGAAAGTTTTCCGAAATATATTAGAGAAAATGTTGCTACCTATCCACAATTCTTTTTAGGATAATTTATGAAAATAGACAAAGTAATTATTTGGGGGCATAAAACTAATCATACTCATTCTCATATTCATAGTAGTTATTATAGAGCGTTTAAACATCTAGGATATGAAACGTATTGGTTAGATAATCCTTTAGAAATATCTTCTATAGATAACTGTTTATTTTTTACCGAGGGTCAGGTAGATTTTAACATACCACTTTCGAAAAATTCTTATTACATTCTTCATCATTGTAATTTAGAAAAGTATAAAAATATAGGATGTAAATATATTCAACTTGGAAACTATTTGAAATTTTGCACTGAAGGAAAGAACCATTATTATCCAGGCGCTTCTTTAGAAAAATTAGATAGCCAAGTATATTACGATTCTAAAAATATTCTCTTATATCAAATGTGGGCAACTGATTTAACTCCTAATGAAATCGATGAAACTTTAGTAATTCCTTTCGACAACAATCTTAAAGAAATTTATTATGTAGGGTCTATTTGGAACGAAAATATAAATCAATTAAAACCATTTGCTGAAAGTTGCATAAGAGATGGGAGACAATTCATAAACCGTGTTAATGTATCTGACGAAGAACATAAACAACTAATTCAAAAATCTTTGGTGTGTCCTGATGTAAGAGGAGAATGGCACAAAGAATGTGGATATGTTCCTTGTAGAATTTTTAAGAATCTAAGCTACGGAAAATTTACAGCTACAAATTCGGAACATGTTGCAGAAGTTTTTGAATATAAGATTCCCGTATCTTCTGAAAACAATTTATATGAAGTTTCTAAACAGTCTTACGCAAGTGTTTCGAAAACTCATCTGCAATCTTTAGTAAAATTTATTAAAGAAAAACACACATACGTAAATAGAATAAGTAATCTATTAAAAATTTTAGAAACAATATAAGGATTTATTATGAAAACTGCTGTAGTCTTTTCTGGGAATTTGCGGACATTTTTTATGCCTTTGCGAGAAAATCCTAGTATTAGGGTTTGTGATGTTTTGTTAAATAATGTCGTTACCTCTACAAATGCCGATGTTTATATTAGCACGGATACTGAAAATTTTTATTTGGATGGTGTTCAATATTTTTATGTTAAGGATAAATTAGAAGAAACAAAAATATTAGAAACGTATAATTTTGATAGTATGCGATTTCATAATAAGATAGAATTTATAGAATATGAAGATGCTTATAAATTGTTGAAACCAAAATTGGAAAACTTTTTCGGAAATTCTTTGAAGTCTTTGATAATAAATGAACCATATGATGTAACAAAAGATTCCAAATATGAATTCTTAAAAAGAAATACAAACGCAGGAAGCATCCCAGAATTTTTAATATCTCAGCATAGAAAATCTTTTTTGGCATATGATGAGATATGTAATTACGAAAGTATAAATGGAAAATATGATGTCATAATAAAGTCTAGATTTGATAATGTTATTGTTCCTAATATAAATCTAGCCGCGTATAACTTTAATTCGGTTGATTTGTATGTTCCTTTTATTAAGGGTCCTGTTTATTTCGATTGGTCTGCTATTGGAAATAGGAAAGCTATGCATCATTATCTAACAATGTATAATAAATTGGGGAATACATTAGCTGCTGGAGAATCTTGGTTGTATAGTTGTAGTAGGTGTAATTATTCTTTAGTAGACGAAAAATCTCATAAAAATTTAATAGCAATTCCCGCGTGCCCTAGATGTGGAAAAAATGATTGCATAGTTGCCGAAAACGTAACAATGGCATCCGAACATCATGTTTGTCATATGGTTAGAACAGAAAACTTAAAATGTGCGGTTGCTCTAAATCAAACACACATATATAGATATAATGACTCTAGCAACCCATTGGATTTGGATTTTATAAAATCTATGAACCTGGGTTCTGTAAAATTAAGAAGCTATAAAATGGAAGGGATTACGGAACATTCTATCTGATGGAGAAGAAAATGAATAAAGAATTTGCTAATAATAAAGAAGAAATAGTAACTACCAAACAAGAAATATTTGATAGTTTTAATGATTTTATTTTTAGCAATGATACAAAAATTATGGCTAAACTAATTGCTAGAGTGAATTTATTTAACAAAACACTAGATGTTCCTGGTGATATATTAGAGTGCGGCGTTTTCAAAGGATCCGGAATAATGTCTTGGTTAAAAATTAAAAAAATATTATCTCCGAATTCTTTTAAGAAAGTCGTCGGGTTCGATATGTTTAACGATACTAAATTATTAAATACGTTACACTACGAAGATAAAGAAATGATGGGAAAGTTGTTTAGCAATAGAAATTTTTCATTTACTTCTATATTTAAAAATGATTTGAAAAAAACTTTAGAGGATTCTAATTTTTATGAGAATTATGATTTTGAACTAATTGAAGGGGATGTTTGTGATACTAGTAAACAATATGTTAAAGAAAGAGTCGGAGCAAAAATTTCTATATTATACATGGATTTAGATTTGGAAAAGCCTACATACGAAGCATTAAATAATTTTTGGGAAAGAGTTTCGAAAGGTGGTATGGTTGTTTTTGATGAATATGGATATCACCAGTGGTCAGAATCTGTTGGCGTAGATAAATTTGTTTCCGAAAAAAATCTAACAATAAAAACTTTGGATTTTAATGCCCCTACAGCATATATTATTAAAGAGTAATCATAGCATTGAAAAAACTAATTATATTCGACTTGGATGGAGTTTTGATAGATTCTAGAGAGCTTCATTTCGATGCGTTTAATGAATCTCTTAAAGAAGTCGATTCAAAATATATGATAACATTGAAAGAACATTTATCTATATATGATGGATTACCGACTAACAAAAAATTGGAAAGATTAACTTTAAATAAAAATCTTCCAGAAACTTTTCATAAACAGATTTGGAAAAGAAAACAAGAAATTACTTTAGAGTTATTGTCTTCCGAAGTTGTTAAAGATGATAAACTTATAGAAATCTTTTCTTATTTGAAATCACAAAACCATATCATATGTGTTGCGTCAAACTCTATTAAAGCCACTATAGATTTGATTCTTAACAAAAAAGAAATAACAAATTTTGTAGACTATATCGTGTCAAATGAAGATGTAGAATTTCCGAAACCAAATCCCCAAATGTATCTTAAATGTATGTGTAAGTTCGGAACGTCTCCTAAAAATACTGTTGTTGTAGAGGATTCTTATGTGGGCAGAACGGCAGCATTTGAATCTGGTGCAATAGTTTGTCCAGTAAAAAACTCTACAGAATTAACCCTACCTCTTATCAAATCTTATCTAGGGAAATCAAAAACTAATATGAAATGGATAAACAAAAATTTGAATGTTCTTATACCTATGGCTGGAGAAGGTTCTAGATTTTCAAAAGCTGGTTATACTTTTCCGAAACCTTTAGTAGAAGTTTTCGGAAAGCCTATGATACAATTAGTCATAGAGAATCTTAACATAGATGCGAATTTTATATTCATCATTAGAAAAGAACATGATAAGAAATTCGGAATTAAATCCTTGTTGAATCAGATAGTCCCCGAGTGCGAGATAGTAGACGTAGATACCTTGACAGATGGAGCCGCTTGCACTACGTTATTAGCGAAAGAATTTATAGACAATGACCAAGAGCTTTTAATAGCAAATTCTGACCAATATGTTGTTTGGGATTCTTGTGAATTTTATCATTCTATGAACAGCGAATATTTGTCTGGTGGTATATTAACTTTTGAAAATAATCATCCGAAATGGTCTTATGTGAAACTAGACGAAAATAATAATGTAACCGAAGTAAAAGAAAAAGAAGTCATATCTAACCAAGCAACAATAGGAATTTATCATTGGTCTAAAGGTTCAGACTATGTAAAATATGCCGAACAAATGATTTCAAAAGATATTAGATATGGTTCTAATTTCAATGGTAAAGGAGAATTTTATGTTGCTCCAGTTTATAATGAAGCGATTTTAGACGGAAAAGTTTTCAAAACATACGGCGTTAAAAAAATGTTTGGATTAGGAACTCCAGAAGATCTGAATTATTTTTTGGAGAATTTTGATGAAACTAAATGATTTTTCTAGAGGCTGGCTGGTAGGAGATTTTCTTCCAGCTCTAATAAAGTCTAAAGATATAGAAGTCGGAATTAAATATTATTCTGCTGGAGATAAAGAACCTAAACATGTTCATAAAATTTCCGACGAATATACTATAATAATTTTCGGAAAAGTTTTCATGAATGGAGTAGAATATAAAGAAAAGGATATAGTGTTTGTAGAGCGAGAAATTTATTCCGATTTTGAGTGTTTAGAAAATTGTGCGTTGTTAGTTCTTAAAACTCCTAGTATTCCTGGAGATAAATATTTTTTAGAAAAGGATTGAAATAATGGGAATAATGACTTTTCAAACTTTGGGTTCTTTTGGAAGACTTGGAAATCAACTTTTCCAAATTGCTTCTGTCGTAGGTTATGCCGAAAAATATAATCAACAATACTCTTTCTCTAAATGGAAGTATGAAGAACATTTTAATTTAAGAGACTATGAACATCCTTGTGATGTTGATACTATAATTCAAGAAGCAGATTCTCTAAACTATACGGAAATTCCTAGTTATCTTCCTCAAATGGGTAATATAAACTTTGTAGGATATTTTCAATCAGAGAAATATTTTAGTCATTGTAAGAAAGATATTCTAGATATTTTCAAGACAGAAGAGACTAATTTTAATTGTGGACAGATACATTTAAGAAGAGGTGATTATTTAAACCTTTCTTCATACCACACAAACCTAGCTTGGGAATATTATAAAGAAGGAATGGATCTTTTAGGTTACGATCATTACTTTTGTTTTTCAGATGATATAGGATGGTGTAAAGAAAATATTAAAGATTCTCGAATACACTTTATAGAAAACACTTCCGAAATTGAAGACCTAAAGCTTATGCAAAAATGTAAAGGTGCAGTGATAGCAAATTCCTCGTTCTCTTGGTGGGGAGCATATCTATCAGATTCTAAGAATGTTATTATTCCTAAAAATTGGTTCGGTCCTAGTGCCGGAGCATTTAGAATCGAAGATAGATTGTGTCCTGGTTGGAGAGCTATTTAAGATTCTTTTGAACTAAATACTTTTATGTCAATGCTTTCATACAAATATCGCATCTATCCAACCAAAGCCCAGAAAGAAATTTTCTCTAAGACTTTTGGTTGTGTGCGATTTGTTTGGAATCAGATGGTCGCGACATTTAATTCATATAATAAATATACTAACCCTAAGCCAGTGTATGAATCCACAACGGAACTAAGAACCAAAATTCTTTGGTTAAAAGAAGTCAATGCTGGTACTCTTCAACAAAAAGAACGAGATTTTAACGAATTTAAAAAACAGCATTTTTCTAAAAACAGAAAGCGTAAAATTGGTAGACCACAGTTTAAAAAGAAATCTAATCACCAATCTTTCAGGCTCCCCAATCAAAAGTTTAGATTAGAGCAAAATAAAATTTGGTTAGAAAAGATTGGAAACATAGAGATTCAAATAGACAGGGTGCCTAAGAAAAATTCTAAGTTCCTGTCCGTCACAATTTCTAAAACTCCTTCAGGAAAATATTTCGCATCTATCCTAGTAGAGGAAGAAGTGGTTCCTAGGTTCAAACAAACGAACAAATCAGTAGGAATAGATTTAGGGTTGAAAGATTTTTTGATTCTCTCTAACGGAGAGAAGATAGAAAATCCTAGATGGTTTCGCAAGAGCCAAGCGAAACTAAGAAAGACTCAAAAGAACCTGAGTCGAAAAGTGATAGGTTCTAGTCGTTACAAGAAAACAAGAACCAAAGTTGCTAGAGTGTATGAGAAAGTCGCTAATCAGAGAAGTTACTTTCATCATACAAAAGCATTAGATTTGATTCGAAGATTTGATTTCATAGGAATAGAATCTTTAAATGTCGCTGGAATGGTGAAGAATGGAAAACTAGCTAAATCTATTTCAGATGCTGGTTGGAGCCAATTCATTAGTTTCTTAAAATATAAAGCAGTATGGAATCAAAAGACGATTCAAGAAATAGATCGTTGGTTTCCTTCTTCTAAAACTTGTAACGAATGTGGTTGCGTCAATGATGAATTAAAGCTAGAGGATCGCGAATGGGAATGTCCTCACTGCCATGCTATTCTAGACAGAGACATCAATGCCGCAAAAAATATAGAAAAGATAGCGTTGCAAATAGCACAAGGAGTTGCTTGTGCTATACGGATGCAGAGTCGATGTGAGACTTGGACAACACAAGCAATTGACAATGAAGCGTCTAAAAAATCGGATTTCGAAGAAAATAAAATTTCTTAGATTCTACAACTATTTGCTCTTATCGTAGGAAAAAATTACAATCTATATAAATTAAATCTTTTGGGTAAAAGGTTTTTGAAAAATTGGAATCGGATTTGCTTTAGTCTTTTTAGAAAGAACTTCGGAATGTTTTGGGAGTAAGTCCGAAAATGATTTTTTTCCTTTTCTTATTTGTAATTCTTCATGAAGTAATCTTACAAGCCACGCCGCGTCCACAACATCTGATAGTGGACTGGAACCATTCTTGTCGCGCAGACCTACAAATTTTCCACTTTTATGAACTTTAATTTGTGGAAGATAAGATAAATCTAATTCTTTTAAGATAGGATCTTTAAGAAAACTATCAAACATTTCTGGCTTACCACTGCGTCCATCATTTGTAGCATACATTTTTAAAGAAAGTGGAGGTATGAGTCTAATTTTGGTTCCTTGATTCAATAGGAAAAATTTTAAGGTAGAACAGAACTCCGCAAGTTGGAAGACCATCCCCGCACCAAATATGCTATAATCCTCTACTATTGCGTATTCACATCCAGAAATAAAAGGAAATATATATTGGTGCATAAAGATAGTTCTATTAAAAAAATCTAAAGATTCTGGATAGTTAATAATATCTTTATAATTAGGTTCTTCTCGTTTTCTTTTTGTTTCTTTAATAGATAAAAATCCTAGTTTTTTGAGTTCTAAAATTTCTAAATTGTCATTTAAAATAAATTTAACCAATCCTGTAGAGTGTGGACTAGCATCAATTCCTACTATGTTCATTTAGTATTCCTTCAATTTAAAAATATTTATAACAAAAAAGCCCAGAGGTTAGTCTAGGCTTTTGGTTTTACTTTTTATTAGAGATTCAGCTTTCGGAGCTTTCTGATTCTACTACACCAAGCAGTTCTAGAATCTTCTTAGCAGCTTTCTCAATGACTGCATCTTCTTTCTTTTCGCCATATGCAGCAAGCTTTTTAGCAATCTTCACAGCGGCTTCTACGTCAGCGGAAGCTTCTACTTCGTCCTTCATAACCTTCTTCTTAGGAGTTCCAGAACAAGTCTTTGAATCCTTAGAATCGGAACTAGACTCTTCGTTCTTATCTTTCTGAACCTTTGAAGAGCTTGAAGAAGATGAGCTAGAACTATCTTCCTTCTTAGCCTTGCGAGCCTTATCACCCTGTTCTTTAACGTCGAACTTATCTTTCTTGATGTTAGGAATTTCTTCTTTGTCGATTTCCTTTTCATCAATTCTCTTGTTTACGATATCCCACTGGCTTTCGAGAAGCATTGCAGTAGAAGCGTATTTGTCTGTTTTAGCCATTTTTATAATCCTCTTTGTTAAAATTATTTATGAAACTCTTTAGAAAAATTTTCCGGAAAATTATCTTAATAGTTTCTGTCCAATCTTTTCTAATTCTTCTTTAGTCTTTTCCGAAGTAACTACAATTCTCTTTCCGCCTTTAGGAGTAGTGATTACAAATTCTACACGCCCTTTAGAATCTTCTCTAGGCCCTTCTATAGAAATTTTTCCTTTGAATTCGGGATGCTTGTCGTAAAATTTGAAGAAATCTTTTCTGGAAAATAGAGAATCTGTTTCATCTTTCTGTTCTGGGCCTTTAACCAAATCAACTTTTACTACTTTCTTGTTGGTTTCTTTCCCAGTCATTTCGTCTTCATCTGTAAAAACCTTTCCCATAAAATATTTCTTAGCACCTTCGTAATCGGTGTTGATTGTGGTGACAGTATAATCTCCATTGTCGTAAGAAACTTTTACGGTAACTCTAGGGCTTGGTGTTTTTACTTCGTCTTTTTGAATTTTCTTATTTAAATGGTGTTTAATGTCTTCTTCGCTTATGTTCGATGTTATAAGAATTCTATTACTTTTATCGTCTGGAATACTGCCATTATATAAATCGTAATTTCCTTTTTTATTCTTTTTTATAATTTCTAAATATTTTTTCCCACCACGGGCAATCAGTCTTTTAACAACACCGTTTGATTTTAGATTTTCAAAAGATGATGCGGGATTGTCTTCGTCTTTTTGTTCTTTGGTTTCGTAATAGAATTGTTCGTTTTTCCAGTTTACTTCTATAGTTCCTTGTTTTTCTAACTTACGAATTGAATCTTTAGTTGCCTTATCTTTAGAAAAAGAGTGCCATTGATTAGGATATTTCTTAATAAACGCGATAAGATTTCTTTCATTTTCTTTAGAGCTTTTCTTTGTCATATCATAAGGGTGTCTGTCTTCGTCTTTCTGAATTTTCTTTGAAGACTTCTTTCCATATTTTCCTTCAAGATAATCGTAAATGATTCCTTCTTCGCTGTTTTTATCTATTCCTTTCTCCATACGTCCAGGATGATATTCAGAATTAGATAAAATAGAATACCAAATGTCAGATTGTCCAGAATGATAATCTGAAGCAAACCAATAGATAGCCGCTTCCATAGTCATTTCGAAATCAGGAGTCTTAACATCCATCAAACCTTTAAATTGATTTTTAATCTCTTTTTCTAAATCTTTCTTAAAAGTCTTTAGTTCAGAAATTGATTCATCTTCTTTGATATACTTTTCTTCAATCTCTTTAGCCTTACCAGTGTTCCAGGAATATTTGTCTTCCAGATATTTCTCAGCGATTACGAATCCATTTGACATGTTAAGCCCTTCTTTTTAATTATTTATAATTTAATAGTTTTATTCAATTCTGTTTTAAGATGTTGAATAATGTCCGATTCTACACCGATATAAAAGTAACGAGTCTTTTCGAAATCTACTGCGAAAATTCTTCCTGGTCTTTTTGCATGAACGTAACCAAGAACATATCCGGAATCTAAAATGTCTTCATGTAGACTGGCATTGTTACTATCACCATACGAAATATCTTCGAAAGTTACTGCCGAATCTTGAAGAATGTTGTGAATCTTTCTACCGTCAACGCCTTTATCCTTAACGAAATATTTTAGAATTTCTTGTATCTTATCTGATTCGGAAAACTTGAAACGGACATTTGCAAATTCGTTGCTATCGTGTTCTAAAAGTTCACCCATCTTTTCGGCTTTATATTCTTTAAATCCCATTATAACTTCCTCATTTTTATGTCTAACAACTTTTGCAAAAATTCTTTATACTGCTTCCAAATGTTTTCGTCTTTAAAATAGTCTAATTCTTTTTGATAATTAGAATGACTTAACTTTGGTTCCCAATTATTTATTTCTTTCTTAATCTTATCATAATCCCATTTCTTTTCGAACATATTCTCAATAGCTCTCTCGGCCATGCTAGAAAGGTTTGCTCTTATTTCCCATTCGAAGTTTAGATAAGTTTTGAAATCTCTGGTTCGTCCTTGGTCTTTCATTCTCTTATCTACTTCTAGTTCTTTTCTAATAACTTTCTCATTGTTGATTGGATCTATTGCGTGTAATAATTCGTGTCTGACCCTATCTATGAAATCGTTTTTAATAGATTTATCCGAAAAGTTTTTAATTTGCTTCGGAGACATGAAATAGATATAGATACTGTCCATAGTTCCACAATCAAATCCGCCTTCAAATCTTAACAAACTTTTAGGAGGTCTTGCAAGAATTGATAGAGTAATTGAATTGTCGTTTTCGTAGACAGGATGAGTAACCTTTCTTCGGAAAATTTTCTCTTCTTCTATTTCTAAATTTTTGAAAATATGTTCCGGAGAATACCCTTCAATTTTTTGTAAGTCTAGCCATAGTTTAGTTTTTTGATAAGCCTCTTCAGCATATTCTTTCATATCTTCTGAGAGAACTATTATATGAGTAGCTTCGAGTAATTCTTTAAATCTCATTTTCAAATCCTTTATGAATCAATTTTGTCAAGTGTAAAATAAATCTTTTCCAAATCTCTGGCTCTTCATGATAGAAAGTTTCTGCTTGTCCTTTAGGAACATAATTTTTTACATAAGTCAAAGCAATATGTATATTTTTAGATTTCTTTAAGATTGCTTCAGCTTCTACTTCAGCTTGTGAGGAAATATATGCATCTATCTCCCAAGGGAATTTGTAATAAGCTTTTATGAATTTAGAGATTTCTGTTCTAATTTCTTTTCTTTTTTCTGGGGATTCTGTTTGAGAAAGTTGCTGCCGATATAAGTCTAAGATTTTATTGTTTTTAGATATCGCAGTCTTTGTTTTCTGTTCTCCGCCTTTCATTCTAAATTTAGGATCTACAATATGGACAAGCTCATGAAGAATTGTTACTCTAAGATTTTCGAGTTCTTTCGGAGAATTTTCTTTAAGTTTTTCGTAATCCTCTTTACGAATTGTTAAGAATATTTCGAAATCAGTTGCATAAGCATTCGAAGAATTTTCTGTATAATAGGTATTGATAAAAGTAGAGATTCCATAATTTCCATACTTAGAATCTACATTTTTATGAAGAATGTTTTTTCTATGATTCTCTTTTTGAAAATACGCATATGTAACATGTTTCTTTATTATCTCTAAAATTTTCTTTATGACTGTTTCGGTATATTTCTTCATGTCGTCGGAAATAACTATGGCAGATTCTGATAAATATTCTGAGAACTTCATAGAATTATTTAGAAAAGTTTTTAGAGAAATTTGACGAAAAGGAGAAAATATTTTATGAAACG
>Ga0302280_1001267_pt1 | contig 21053 bp, 16 predicted proteins | sample III_Fen_E1_1_FD_198771 | JGI IMG/M metagenome (GOLD analysis project Ga0302280, IMG submission 198771) | Peat permafrost microbial communities from Stordalen Mire near Abisko, Sweden - III_Fen_E1_1 | ecosystem: Environmental > Terrestrial > Soil > Wetlands > Permafrost | place: Sweden: Abisko... | reverse complement strand
GTTTGATGTGATGCCAGTGGCGATCAATAATGTTTCTGCATTTACTGAAAGATTTTTCCCGTCTTGGGTATAATGCACGGTGAAAGTATTATTGTCGTATTCGACACGGGTTGGAACGGCACCTAAACGTATGTCATGATAGCGGCTGAAAACGTTTTGAAATTCGTTGGCTATTTCTGTGTCTTGAGCGCGTAAGAGTTTCGAGCGTACTAAAAAAGTGGTCTTGGTGCCTAAAGCGCCATAAGCGTGGCCAAGCTCACAGCCGATATAGCCGCCACCGACGATTATCATCGACGATGGAAGGGTGGTGTTGCGCAGGGCTTCGGTGGATGTCATATAGGGAGTGCCAGCTAATCCTGGGATATTAGGAATGCTTGGGCGTGTACCCACGGCAATAAAGATTTTATCGGCCGTGATCTGTTCGTTATTGATCTCAATAACTTTATTGTCAACGAAACGTGCGGTGCCTTGATAGAGGCTGATATTAGGATGATTGGTATAGCTTGTTACAATTTTGTTAGAATCTGAATCAACTGTTGATGAGATACGTTCTACCAGTTTGGCAAAATCGACAGTAAATTTAGGATCGTTATGGATATCAAAGCGATGAGCTTCCTTGATCTCAATGGCCACATCCGCCGGATGAATGAGCATCTTCGATGGGATGCAACCACGGTTTAAGCAGGTCCCGCCCAAACGGTCTTTTTCAATGACTGCTACTTTAAGGCCCATGGAGGCAGCCGGAGAGGATATCTTGGCGCCACCACCAGAACCAATCGTGATCACATCAAATTTTTTCATATAGTTTTTATCGATATATTTTCATTTAAATATTTATGTAAACGTTCAATGACTTCTTCCAGTTTCATCATTTGCATTAATTCGATTCTCACAGGTGCGATATTGGGTAATCCTTTAAGATAGCCTACATAATGTTTGCGAAAAGTCTGTACGCCGTACTTTTCACCTTTATATTGAACGTTTAATTTTAAATGGTCAATGCAGACTTGGATTTTTTCTTCGATGCTGGGCTCTGGTAAATGTTCGCCTGTTTTAAGAAAATGTTTGGTTTCTCTAAATATCCATGGATTAGCAATGGCGCCCCGTCCAATCATGATGCCATCACAACCTGTTTCCAGCATCGCTTGCACATCCTCGGGGCAGGTGATATCGCCATTACCGATAACAGGGATGCTGATGGTTTTTTTAATTTTTTCAAGCCACGACCAGTCAGCAAAGCCGCTGTGGGCTTGCGAACGGGTGCGGCAGTGCAGGGTCAGGGCTTTGGCACCAGCCGCTTCGACCATTTTAGCTACGTCTAAGATGACGATGCTCTGATCATCCCAACCGAGGCGTGTTTTGACGGTCACAGGCAGTTTGGTGCCTTTGACGGTTGCTTTCACAATTTGTTCAAATAATGGAAGGTCTCGTAAAAGCCCAGCCCCTTCATTGCGGGCCACATGATTTTTTACCCAACAGCCGCAATTAATATCGATAAAATCAGGTCGTAATTTTTCTATAGCTTCAGCGGCTCCAGCCATGGCCTCAGGCCGACCGCCAAATATTTGAATGGACACAGGACGCTCTTCCTCAGCGATCTGAATTTTTTCCATGATGCGGGGGATATCCCTAATAATCCCCTCGGAAGAAGTGAATTCCGTGTACACAATATCCGCGCCTAAGCGTTTGCAGATCAAACGAAATGGAAGTTCCGTGACATCTTCCATCGGTGCTAAACAAAGCGGCTTATCAATATCTACAGATCCAATTTTCATAGGCGCCCATTATAGCTTAATTCTCCCAGGATGCAAATTTTAACCATCTCAACGCCGGGTGTTGTGGTGGTTGACTTGACAACTTGTCTTGATATGGTATGGTTGAAATGTAGTCGGCAAAACCAGCGAAAGCTGGTGACGCAAAGGATCGAGCCTAAACTCCGCTAGAACCGGGGCAGGGCAGTCGAGCTGCTGAAGGTGATGTTCAAAAAGCTTTATTACCCGAATGCATCTCGTGTTCCTTTGAGAAGCATTCGGTTTTTTTATTGTCAGGCATGTGTGGTGAATGAAAAGGGGGCTAAAATGGTCAAGAACATTTTATCGAGCATGTTGATGATTGTAAGCCTTTCGGTAATGCCAGTATATGCGACGGCTGATTCAGGAAATGCTTCAGAAAATGCTGATGGCAGTCGTACCTTGCATCATCATGTCCCAGCTCAGGTCTATAAGGCCCATAAACTTCATCACCATCATTCAGCATCTGCGCTTGATCTTCGGATCACATTGGCTGTTAATAATGAAGCAGAGCTGGATACCTTGATTGAAAGTATTAAGGATCCTAAAAGCCCAAATTATCATCACTACCTAACCCCTGATCAATTCACCCAGCAGTTTGGTGCATCTGATATAGATATTAAACAGGTTAAACATTATTTAAGAGCGCATGGCTTATGGGTTACAGGGCAATCTCCTAACGGGCTTGTCCTTAATGTGTCTGGAACCGTATCAGATATTGAGAAGGCTTTTGGGGTTAATATTTTTGATTATCAAAATAGCGACGGAACTGTTTTCTTCTCAACCGATACCGACCCCACAATACCTGCTGAGATTGTTACTAAGATCACTTCCGTGGGTGGGCTTGAAAATGTGGTAAAGCTTAAATCTCATGCGCAAATGATTTCTAATCCTCTCGGGGCCCAGCTTTCTCAAAATGGTGCGACAACAAGTCAGCCACAAGTTGTTACTCCTAAATATGGGACAGGTTGGAATGGATATTTGGCACCTAAAGATATTTATAAGGCTTACAATCTTAATACGCTTCCTTTAATTTCTTCCAGCCGTCAAAATGTTACCCTTTTTGAGTTGGACGGGTATTTGCAGAGTGATATCACGGCTTATGAATCTGCTTTTGGGCTTAGTCATGTGCCTCTGCAAAATGTGTTGATTGATGGGTTTAGCGGTAATCCGACCATCGCTAAGGATAGCGTTGAAGTGACGGTAGATACTGAATTAGTGGAGGCTTTTGCGCCTACATCCAGCAAGATCCTGGTTTATGAAGCCAGCAATACCTTGCAGGGCTGGGAAGATGAGTGGACACGTATTGCCAATGATAAGGATCAATATGGCAATCTTGTTAACACTGTGGTGAGTTGTTCTTGGGCCTTGGCTGAAGATGAGGCTGGCCCGTATGCTCAATTTGATAAGATTCTTTTTCAACAAATGGCAGCCCAGGGCCAGGCAGTATTTGTGGCTTCAGGTGACTGGACGGCGTATAACGGGCAGAGTTCATTATCAGTTAATGAACCGTCTTCTGAGCCTTATGTCACCTCCGTTGGGATTTCTGTACTTAATTTCAATAATGATGGAACCTTTGGTTCTGAAACAGGTTCGTCCATCAGTGGTGGCGGGGTAAGCTCTTTATACACTATCCCAAGCTACCAGCAAGGGATGATTTCAGCCAATTCAAAGGGTTCGACATCGATGCGCAATCTGCCAGACGTGGCTTTAACCGCGGATCCAAGCACAGCCTATGCTTTGTATGTCGCTGGCAGTTGGAGTGGCTGGTGTGGATCAAGTTTAGCTTCTCCTATTTGGGCTTCGTTTATATCAAGGGTCAATCAGGCCAGAGCCATTGCCGGGAAACCGATACTTGGATTTGTTAATCCGAGTCTTTACCAGATTGCTAAAAGCGCCAATTATGCTTCAGATTTTCATGATATTACTTCCGGGAACAATGGGTATTATCCTGCGGTTGCGGGGTATGATCTTGTCACGGGACTTGGTTCTTTTAATGGGGCTAATTTGTACAATGACTTGGCAGGATATAATGCTACTTTGCCATCAGTTCCTACTGGTTTAAGTGCAGTTGTTTCACTAGGGAAGGTTCAATTAAGTTGGAATAGTTCTCCAGGTTCTAATATTAAATACAACGTGAAAAGGTCAACAAATATCGCGGGACCCTACACGAATATAACAATACTTGGAGGTATCGCGCAAACAAGCTTCGCAGATACAAGCACCTCACCATACATCGTATATTATTATGTTGTTTCTGTAGTCAATTCCGTTGGAGAAAGTCTTAATTCGTTACCTATTGGTGGTTATATTACTTCGGTACCATCGGTGCCTTCCGGATTAGTCGCCATACCAGACAATACAGAAGTAGGCCTAAGTTGGAATAATAGTGTGGGAGCTTCATATTATAATATAAAAAGATCAACTTCTCTTACTGGTTCCTATGCCAACATTGCAACAACTTCTTATAATTATTATCTGGACAAGAATTTGACTAATGGAACAACTTATTATTATGTTGTTTCAGCCGTCAACTCATTGGGGGAAAGTGTTAACTCATTGCAAGTTAAAGGGGCTCCTTTTTTACCATTACCATCACAGCCTCAAATATACTCAGCTGTCATTGGTAAGGATTCCACTAATGGGAAGACTATGGTGACTTTGAACTGGGGGGTAAGTAATTTTGCGGCAACTTATAATATCAAAAAATCAACAGTGATAGATGGTACATATTCAACGATTGGTTCAACGAGCGCCACTTCTTTTAAAGACGAGAGTTCATTTACTGCTGGCACGACATATTACTATGAGGTCTCATCAGTCAATGCTTCTGGTGAGGGAGTTAATTCTTATCCTTCAAATGTCACCTTTGTTGCTCCTGCGCCAAGCTTATCAGCAAACCCTGGGGTTAATAATGTACTACTTTCCTGGAATTCAACACCGGGTGTTATTAATATTAAGAGATCCGGAAATTCCGGAGGACCATATTCTCTGGTAGTTTCAGGCTATATCAACGGTAGTTATCTTGACACAAGTGCAATAACCGGGAAAACGTATTACTATGTTGTTTCTTTAACCAATGCCGGTGGAGAAAGTCCAAATTCAAACGAGGTTAAAGCTGTTCCTATAGTAGCTCCAAGTCTACCAGCGCCAAGTGGCCTATTTGCGAATGGGTCTAACACGATGGTCACCCTTGGGTGGAATGCTGTTGCTGGGGCATCTAGTTATAGTGTCAAAAGGTCAACAAGCAAGACTGGGCTTTATGCGTTTGTTCAAACTATCACATCAAACAGCTTCATTGATAGTAACCTTGTAAATGGAACTACTTATTATTACATAGTTACAACATGGGTTAATATCAATGGTATTTCATATCCCGGTCCGGATTCAGCACCAATAAGTGCGACGCCAACTAATCAAACAATTCCACCAGCACCTACGGGTCTTTTGGCCTCGGTTGTTAATAATCAAATAGTTTTGTCATGGTCTGCTAGCTCTGCTTCTGTGAATTATAATGTTAAGAGATCAACAGTTAGCGGTGGCCCCTTCAATAGTAGTTCCGTGTTGGTATCCGGACTTAAAGGTAATAGTTTTATTGATTCATCAGTTACTAATGGAGCGACTTATTATTATGTTGTTTCTGCGGTAAATGCCGTAGGGGAAGGGCCTAATTCGAATCAATTAACGGTTTTAGTAAAATTACAGCAGGCAGCTCCAACGGGATTGAAGGCGGTTGTTAACAATGGGACCATAACACTTTCTTGGAATTATTTGGCAGGGGATTCTTATTATTTGGTTAAACGCTCAACTTCGGTTTCAGGTCCATTTGTTGTTTTCAGTCAGACAAATGGGAATCAAGTGACTGACCCGGCGCTTCAGCCTAATACCACCTATTACTATACGGTTTCATCATATTCCTATTTAAATGGAGATAATATTCCAAGTCCTAACGCCACACCAGTGAGTGCTTTTGCCACTTTCTTAGCGCCAACACTTTCAGTTGTTCTTAATAATAATCAGCCAAGCTTGACTTGGACAAATTGTCCTTGGGCTATTTATTATAAGGTTTCTGCAAGATCTCCAAACGTTGGGGGAGGTTTTCCCTATACTCTTACTAATGGTATAACGGTGACAAATTTTATAGATACGACAGCTGTTCAAAGTGGGGCAACATATTACTACACTATTTCAGCGATTAGTGCGGGCAACGTTGTATTAAATTCTAATGAGGTATCAGTAACATTACCGACTCCACCGCCACCATCATCACCTACTGGCGTAAAGGCTGTATCCAGTAAAGGTAGTGTTGCTTTATCGTGGAATCCTGTTAGTGGAAGCGTGTTTTATTGGGTTAAGAAGTCCAAAATCAGTGGAGGTCCATATACTTATTATTGGGGCACGGTAGCTGCTCAATTCACAGATACCAATGTCACCAGCGGTGTTCCGTATTATTACGTTATATCAACCTACTATTGGAAAGGAAATAATCTTACGGAAAGTCCAAATTCCATACAGGTGACAGGTAATCCTTAGCGTGAGTGAGCCTTGCTTTTTGATAGCCATGGTTTATAATTATAAACCATGGCTATTATTTTAGATCCTAATGAAGCTGCTATCAGGCGCGGTATCAAGACTGTTGGCGTCGGAAAAAAAGGAAGCAAGGCTTTGACCTCTCAACTGGCTTTGGAAATTGTTGAGGATTTAAAGTCGGGCAAGGTTTCCCAAGCAGCTAAGGGTGCTTTTTTTGCCGGGTTATTGGCTAAGGGTGTGGAACCCGATGAAGAAATATTGGACCAGGCTTTTTTGCCTGGCACTTTAAGAGATCCTTCTAAATTACTGAATGTTATTACTTCCGACTCGCCGCCATTTGTGCAATGGGTTTGTGCCCAATTGCTTCAAGGTCATACATTAGACAGGCAAACCGCTTATGATTTAGGAAAGTTTTTATTTTCTGATGAGCCGGGTGATGCTGCTCGAGGTTGGGTGGCGAGCTTTTTGCGCGTGCGCTATGAGACTGATGATGAATATGAAGGTTTTCTGCAAGCTATTGATGATACGATCAATCCCGCCTTTAAAGTTCCCGCACCTCAAGGTGATCCTATTATTCAGATGGCTGAGCCTTTTGACGGTGTTGATCATTCCTATATGATCACACCTTTAATTGGGCGTGAATTGCAGGCTCGGGGTTACCGGGTGGTGCATCAAGTGGGTCGTAACAGTGGGCCAAAATTTGAGATGAATTTGGCTGATATTGCACAGGCCTTAGGAAATCCTTTTGCAGGCGGAAATGCCGATTTGGCATCGGCGAAACCAATCTTTGGCTGGTTTTTTCATCAGTCTCTGATGTCTAAGGCTTTGGATCGCTGGGTGGATATCCGTCATCAAACAATTAAACGGCCATTTTTAGCCACGATCGAGAGATTTGTTAATCCTATTAAAGCAGATATTTTGATTGCTTCCGCTTTTCATCCGCCTTATGGCGAAAAAATGATGCGAATAGCTGAACGTGCTGGTTTCAAGGGTGTTATTATTGTACGCAATGGCATTGAAGGCTCTATTGCATTCCCGTTATTGAGAGAAGTTAAGATTTTATTATCAGCACGTCAGAAAGATGGTAATTATCTTCGACATGAATTAATTATAGAAAATTTTTCCAAAGTTGAAGTGGAAGAAATGATTGAAAAGCCAAAAGCTCGAGATAATGCTAAATTGATTGAAGCATATTTTAAATCAGGTTCATCAGGCAGTAAACATTTTGATATGCGGGTAAAAATGACTTCCGAAGGTTTAGGAAAAGCATTAAGCTGGTTGAAAGGGAATATATAAATGATTTTATGGATTAGAATAGCATCGATATTAATGTTCTTAGCGGTTGGGCTCGGAGCTTTTGGGGCGCATGCTATTCGAGGCAAGATTAGCGATTATTACCTTGAGGTGTATAAAACAGCGGTATTATATCAGTTCATCCATGCGTTAGGTTTGTTTGCGGTGGCATGGCTTTCAGGGCTTAGTGCTGATCCTAAGATTATTTGGGCGGGAATTTTGATGCTTGCTGGCATCGTTATTTTTTCTGGAAGTTTGTATGTCTTATCACTGACAGGTATCAAATGGTTAGGAGCTTTTACCCCCATAGGGGGTTTATGTTTTTTGATCTCTTGGGTCCTTTTAGCATTCGCAAAATATTGATATGACGAAAATATCTTTTTATACTTTTGGTTGCCGTTTAAATCAGTCTGAAACTGCTTCTATACAAAATTCCTTTGAGCAGGGTGGTTACAAGGTGGTTGGATTCGATGAGCCTTCGGATATTGTGGTCATTAATACTTGTACCGTGACTGAAGGGGGAGATGCGGATACCCGTCATTTGGTGCATAAGGTTAATCGAGTGAATCCTGGGGCACGTATTGCCTTGGTCGGCTGTCAGGCTCAAATACAAAAAGAACAATTAGCTGTTTTACCTAATGTTCGTTGGATCGTCGGCAATGGCCGCAAGATGGATTTGATATCGGTATTTAATGAATATCCGAGGCCTGTGACAGCGCAGCTTGTCACGCCCACCATTGAACGTGAACCATTTAATTTACCCATTGCTTCCATTGACCGCGAACACACCCGGGCGAATGTAAAAATCCAGGATGGTTGTGATTTCTTTTGCTCATTCTGCGAAATTCCTTACGCCCGTGGTCGGGCCCGTAGCAGAGTATTTGAAGATATTTTTATAGAAGCCGCTGCGCTGATTGCTGCCGGGCATAAAGAGTTGATTCTAACCGGGATTAATATTGGCACGTATTCTAATCAAGATAAAAGCTTAATGGATGTCGTTCAAAAGCTGGATGTTCTCGAAGGATTAGAACGCTTGCGTATCTCGTCTATTGAGCCAACCACTATTTCTAAAGATATTTTTAATTACATGAATCATGGGCATAAGCTTTGCCGCTATTTGCACATCCCTTTGCAAAGCGGGGATAATGAAATTCTGCAGGAGATGAAACGCAAATACACCATCGAGGAATTTAGTGATTTTGTTCATGAGGCTTATAGAAGGGTGCCGCAAATATGTATCGGGACTGATATTATTGTAGGTTTTCCTGGAGAGACTGAGGCTCATTTTGAAAGAACAACGGAGCTTTTAAGAGAGTTGCCTATTCATTATTTTCACGTTTTTAGTTATTCCCCGCGCTACATGGCTAAAAGTCGTTTGATTGAAACCTTACCTATTGAAATTATCCATCGACGTAGTCAGATTTTGCGTGATCTAAGCCAGCGTAAGCGGCGAGTTTTTAATGAATCATTACTAGGCAGCGTTCAAAATGTTTTATTCGAACATCCCAAATCGGATGAATGGCAAAATGGACTGACGGATCATTATGTGCGTGTCAAAATTAAAGAGTCGCGTGATTTATTTAATCAAATCTTGCCTGTTAGATTAGTCGGTATAGACGGACAGGTGATGTTAGGAGAGATCGCAAGAGAATGATTAATCTTAAAGTGTCATTGCGAGGAGCCAAGGCGTCGTGGCAATCTCTTTTTATTCTTGTAATATTGGTTTGTTTTTCTTCCAGAGTATCAGCCGATCAAATTCAAGACAAACCTTTTGCTATTGTTGAGCTATTTAGTTCTGAGGGTTGCTCCAGCTGTCCAGCTGCTGATCTTCTAGTTAGTAAATTGACAGCATGGGCCAGGCAAAATAATGAACCGGTTTATCCTTTGGTTTTCCATGTGGATTATTGGAATAATTTAGGCTGGCGCGATGTTTATAGTCGTCCAGAATTTACTCAAAGGCAAAATAATTATGCCCATATTTTTAAAGATCAGGGGATGTATACCCCGCAGATAATTGTTAATGGCAGTGATGCATTTGTTGGTTCTGATGAGGAACAATTGCAAAAGTCTATTGATCGGGAGCTGTCAACGGCAGCTTCCGTAAATTTACAGGTAAGCTTTACAAAGCGAAATAATGAGGTCACGATTGTATATAGTGCTCAAGGGTTTATGGATGGGGATGTGATTAATTTTGCTTTGGTGGAAAGAGGATTGGTTACAGAAGTTACAGAAGGGGAGAACGCCGGACGGACGCTGCATCATGATAATGTGGTCAAAGAATTTCAGACAATAAAATTAAAAGTAGGTTCTTTTCAAACAAGCCTTCCATTAAATCGAAGCAATTGGATTTAGAAAATGACTAACATTCTCTTGCCTAAGACATTTTGGGCTTATATGGTTGAGTGTAAATATGGCACGTATTATGCTGGATGGACTAATGATATTAAGAAACGCATAGCCGCGCATAATGACGGGACAGGGGCTAAATATTTGCGTGGTAAAGGTCCTGTTAAATTGGTTTATAAGAAGAAATTCTCAACAGCCCAAGAAGCTCAGGTGCAGGAGAGATTAATAAAGGCTTTAACAAGGCAGGAAAAAGAAATATTGATAAGAAAGTTTAAATGATGAAGAAATATTTAGAGTGGTTTTTGTTAATCGTTTTAGCTGCTGGCGGCATCTTTTTATGGTGTCAGCTTTCACTCCCGCGATATCAATCCATTGATCTTTCCGTTAATCAGACCAAGGCTATTGAACTGGCTAAAGAATTCTTGATCGCTCAACGCCGTGTTGATACCAATGGATATCAGGTCGCTGTTTCATTTAATGTGGATGAAGATACTGATCGATATTTGCAAAAAACTTTAGGAGCTACGGCTTCTAGGAATTTTATTAGTCATTTGCATTATGATCTATTTTGTTGGGTCATCCGTCTTTTTAAAGAAAAGCAAAAGGAAGAATTCAAGGTCGCTATTAGTTCCGCAACGGGTCAAGTGATAGGTTTTAAGCATACCATTGAGGATACTGCATCAAGACCTTCGACCGATAAAGAAAAGGCTCGCCAATTAGCTTTAAATTTTCTGAAGAATACTTTCGATCTAAATCCAGCGCAATACATCCCGCATGCTGAGAATATCAAAAAACTGGATAATCGGTTGGAATACGCGTTTAGCTGGCAAAACAAGGAGGTGAATGTCCCTTGGACTAAAAGTCTTGAGAAAGGTCAGGCCAAGCTTTTGACAAATGTCACTGTTTCTGGTGATGAGATCATGAGCTTCGACAAATATCAATTCGAAATTCCTGACGGGTTTAACCGTTTCGTGGATAATTTAAAACAAACTGGTCAAAACTTGGTTTTGGTATTCCGTCTTTTGTATTTGGCTCTTTTGACCATTGCCATCGTTGTTGTTGTCAATCGAAAGCACCAGGTGGTAGCCCGCAGTGTAAAACCGTTTTATGTCGGGATCGGGATTGGGATTTTTGTTTTAATGGTGGGGGATGTTTTAAATAGTTTTCAGAATCTCTTGTTCGATTACCCAACCACCCAGTCATTGGGTGATTATATGATCCGGCAATTTATTGAAAATATTATCGGCCCATTTTTTATCGCTGTGGCTTTTGTTTTGCCAGCTTTGGCCGGTGAATCCTTGCGTTTTGAGATCTCTCCTGAGAAAAAGAATAGGGGATTCTTAAGCACACTTTTGTCTTCTTTTACTTCGTTCAATATTGCCCGTCAACTTTTGATAGGTTATATTGCAGCAGCCGTGATTTTAGGTATGCAGGCATTTATTTTTGATCTTGGTTTTAAGTATTGCGGGGTTTGGGATGAATTAACTTGGTTGACTCAGGCCTCGACAAGCCTGTTGCCGGCATTATCAGCCTTGGTCATTGGTTTTCAAGCTTCTTTTTCCGAAGAGGCGATGTTTCGATTATTTGCCATTAATTTATTTAAGAAATACGGCGTACCAACAATTTTAGCGGTATTCTTTAGTGCAGCAATATGGGGCTTTGGGCATACGGGTTATGAGATTTATCCCATGTGGTTTAGGGGCTTGGAAGTTACCTCCATAGGGATTGTAATGGGCATTTTTTATTTACGTTATGGCCTTCTGTGCGTGATTGCAGCGCATTTTCTGATAGATTCATTCTTATCCAGCCTTCCTTATTTATTGAATCCACGGGCGTCTTTTGATTTTTATACTTCTTTAGCTGTGGTGATTCTGCCGTTCATATTGGCGTTGATCGCCCTGATATTCAACAAGGGTACCAAAGAGAGGCCTCTTGGTATTCGTTTTAATCCTCAACAGCAATTTAATTACAAGTTATTGCAAGAATTATGTCATTCTAAAACACCTGAAGAATTGATTGCTTTGAGAAAAGACCTCGAACGTCATGGTTGGGATGCGGCCATTATTCAGCGGGTTTATGAAAACTTAAGTTCTGCGTAGTAATACGGATTGAAGGAATCTCTGAAAGTTTTATACTTTAAGTATGAGAAAAATTCTTAATCTCTCAATTGCGTTCTTGTTGGCCATTACGCTTAGTGTTGCAACGGTTTTGTGTTGCTGTATTGCGCCATCGGTAGTGGCCCATTTTCATAAAACAGTCACTTGCTCTCATTGCGCTGGGCAGACTGCGCATGGTAAATCTTCAAACCCAGCCGCGGCTTGTCCTCAACAATTAACAAGTGCTGATTTTTATCATCTTCAAACAATAATTTCACCTGTTGTTAAAATCAGCCATTTTCAGAGTTTTAATTTTTTAATTGCCCATCAATCTGTTTTAAATCGTTCTCTGCTGTTTGCTTATCCGCCTGGAGGTCTACCTTTGGGTCGTCGATTTACCCCGCTTTATCTTAGGACCTTCCAACTGCGTATTTAATACTTATCCTGTCATTGCGAGCGAAGCGAAGCAATCTCTTTAAAAAGATTACTTCGCCCTAAAAAGCTGGGCTCGCAATGATCTAGGTCTTGCTTTTTATGTCACATTTCAAGGAGATTTTATGAAAATTAAACACATTATTCTAATCGTAATTTTAGCTTCGGTTGCCTTGGGGGCTTTAGTCTGGTTTCAACATAAATCATTAGTCGTCTCAAATCAGCTTCAGCACCATGATCTTTATTATTGCCCCATGCATCCCCAAATCCTTTATGACCATCCAGGACATTGCCCTATTTGCGGGATGGATTTAGTTAAGAAGGTGACTGAAGAAAAGCAAGAAAGGTCTCAAGTTGAGGGATATGCCACAATAACGGTTACAGCTCCTCAGCAGCAAATGATTGGATTGAGGACGGCTATTGTTGAGGTTAAGCCGGTTGTTAAATCCATACGCACCTTCGGCACCGTTGATTCAGCGCTAGAGCTTTATCAAATTCAAAATGAATTCATTGATGCCTATGTCGCTTACGTGAATGTTCATAGGGATTATAAGCGGATCAATGATCGGAGTGATGCTTGGGGAATCCATCGTGATATGCAAACGCGCTTATTGGAAGCTCAGGATAAATTGCTTAAGTTAGGATTAAGCGAGGATGAGATTAGAAGATTGCAAGATGTGTCCTGGAATGAGATTCGAAAACAGCCGAAATTAATGTTATTTAATGATGAACGGCGCTATTGGGTGATGGCCCAAATTTACGAGCAGGATCTTAGTTTAGTAAAAGCAGGGCAAGAAGTAGAGGTGAATATTCCTGCTTATCATGAAACGATCAAAGGCAATATCGTTTCCGTGGGTGGATTTATTGATCCTGTTAGTCGGTCGGTTACGGCGCTTATTGAATTAAGCGAGTATCAAGGAGAACTGGCTGCCAATATGCTGGTGGATGTCAGTATCCCTGTAAAATTAGGTAATGCCTTATTGGTGCCTCGTGAAGCTGTGATGGATACGGGTTTGCGTAAAATTGTCTTTGTCTGTAAGGCTGATGATGCCTTTCAGCCACGAGAAATTCAAACCGGTTGGGAAACAGATGATGGCGATCAAGTCGTTTCAGGTTTGAAAGTAGGGGATCGTATCGTGGTCAGCGGAAATTTCCTTTTAGATTCAGAAAGCCGTGTTCAGGCAGGTTTAGAACAGGGGGCGGATCATGAATAATATAGAAAAGAAAGAAAGCTGGATAGAAAAATTGATCGGTTTTTCAGCTCAAAATAAATATCTGGTTTTGTTATGTGTGGGTGTCGCGTTGATTGCGGCTATATGGTCTATTCAAAATATTCCTTTGGATGCCATTCCTGACCTTTCGGATTCACAGGTCATTATATACTCACGTTGGGACCGCAGCCCGGATATTATTGAAGATCAAGTCACCTATCCAATTGTGTCCTCATTATTGGGAGTTCCCGGTGTCAAAGCTGTTCGGGGATTTTCCGATTTTGGTTTTTCTTATGTTTATGTCATTTTTAATGACGGGGTGGATATTTATTGGGCCCGCAGCCGGGTCTTGGAGTACTTAAGTAAAATTATCCCGCGTCTGCCAGAAGGCGTCAAAACCGAGCTTGGGCCAGATGCCACGGGTGTTGGCTGGGTCTTCCAATATGTTCTTGTCGATAAAAGTGGTAAGCATGATCTGCAGCAGTTACGTTCTTATCAAGATTGGTATTTGCGTTATCACCTTCAAAGTGTGCCCGGGGTTGCGGAAGTGGCATCATTAGGTGGGTTTGTTAAACAATATCAAATCACTGCAGATCCCAATAAATTATTGGTCTATAACATCCCTATCACCAAGCTTGTTGATGCGGTTAAGAATGGCAATGAGGAGTCCGGTGGTGGGCTTTTAGAGCTAAGTGGGGCGGAATACATGGTGCGAGGCCATGGGTACGTTAAATCGATTCAGGACTTAGAGCAGACGGTTATTAATGTTGATGCCAAGGGGACGCCTGTTCTGATCAAAGATGTGGCTCATGTGGGGGTTGGTTGTGAATTGCGACGGGGCCTTTCCGATCTTGATGGGCAGGGAGATGTTGTCGGTGGGACGGTGGTGATGCGTTTTGGTGAGAATGCCTTGAATGTCATCAATAGGGTTAAAGTAAAGTTAAAAAGTATTCAATCTTCTTTGCCTGAAGGTGTTCAAATAAAAGTTACTTATGACCGTTCAGAATTAATTTTAAGGGCCATTGAGAATTTAAGGCATCAGCTGACTGAAGAAATGATCATTGTCAGTTTGGTGATCTTATTTTTTCTCTGGCATTTCCCGTCAGCATTTATCCCTATCATTACTATACCCGTGGCTGTCATCTTGGCCTTTATCCCGTTGTTAGGGATGCACCTGACATCTAATATTATGTCACTGGCTGGTATAGCTATTTCTATCGGTATTCTGGTTGATGGGGCTATTGTGCAGATGGAAAATGTTTATAAACATTTGGAATATTGGGAAGCAGGGGGGCGTAAAGAAGATTATCGTCAGGTTTGTATTAAGGCGCTTAAAGAAGTTGGGCCTGCGGTATTTTTCTCGCTTTTAGTTATTGCCGTTTCCTTTTTGCCCATTTTTACCTTGGTGGATCAGGAGGGGCGTTTATTCAAACCATTGGCCTGGTCAAAGACGTTTGCCATGACCATCGCTGCTGTTTTAGTGGTCACGCTTAATCCTGCACTTCGTATGCTGCTCTTGAGGGTAAAGCCGTATCGTTCTAAATTAGCGAATGCCTTATTAGTTGGTAAATATTATCCAGAAGAAAAGCATCCGGTGAGTCGTATCCTTTTTAAGGTGTACGATCCTATTTGTCGTTTTGTATTGCATTATCCTAAGCAAGTTATTATTGCGGCCATTATTTTGATGGTGGCAACAATCCCTGTTTATTTGAAATTAGGTTCGGAATTTATGCCGCCTTTATGGGAGGGTAGCATTTTATATATGCCCATCACCATGCCTGGTATTTCCGTTCCTGAAGCCAAGAAATTATTGCAAACTCAGGATGCTTTGATTAAAAGTTTTCCTGAAGTTGAGAGCGTCTGGGGAAAGTCCGGTCGGATGGGAAGCTCAACAGATCCGGCGCCGCTTTCAATGATGGAGACGGTGGTGCTTTTAAAGTCAGAAAATCAATGGCCAAAATTGCATCGTTGGTATTCAGGATTGCCGGAATTTATCCAAAGTCCATTTAAAGTCTTTTGGCCGGATCATATTTTGCATCAAGAGCTGATCGACCAAATGGATAAAAAGCTGGAGATCCCTGGAACCACCAATGCTTGGACGATGCCTATCAAGAATCGTATTGATATGTTATCAACGGGGGTGAGGACGCCTATCGGTATCAAGGTTTTAGGTTCTGATATTAATGAGATTGAGCGTATTGGGGTTCAAATAGAAGGAGTGATTAGGAATATTCCCGGAACCAGGAGCGTTTATGCTGAACGCACCGCTGGAGGATATTTCTTGGATTTTGACCTCAAACGTGATCAGTTGGCCCGTTACGGCTTATCTGTTCATGATGCCCAGATGACGATCTCTTCGGCTATTGGTGGTGAGGATGTGACTGAGACCGTTGAAGGTCAAGAGCGATATTCAGTGAATGTCCGCTACCCCTCGGAATTGAGGGATAGTGTGGAGAAATTAAAGCATGTTTTAATTGCTACTCCGACAGGTGCTCAAATTCCATTGGGACAGATTGCTGACATTGTTTTACGTACAGGCCCATCGATGATCCGTAATGAGAACGGTATGTTGGCCGGTTACGTCTATGTGGATGTGGCTGGTCGGGACATAGGCAGTTATGTCGATGAAGCTAAAAAGATAGTTTGCGAGAAAATACAATTGCCTCAAGGCTATGCCCTGCTTTGGAGCGGGCAGTATGAGAATATGATCCGCGTGCGTGAAAGATTGAAGGTGGTTTTGCCTTTGACACTTTTTATCATTTCATTCTTATTGTACATGAATACAAAATCCATGGTGCAAACGGGTATTGTTCTTCTTTCTGTGCCTTTCTCGCTGATCGGGGCCGTATGGCTTTTGTGGGCCATGGGTTTTAATATTTCTATCGCGGTTTGGGTCGGGATGATTGCCTTAATGGGGCTTGACGCTGAAACAGGAGTACTGCTCCTGCTATTTATGGAGTTGGCGTATAAACAGGCGGTAGAAGAAAATCGTATGAATACGATCAAGGATTTAAAAGAGGCCATCATTCAAGGTTCTGTTCGTCGGTTACGTCCTAAGATGATGACGGTGATGGCGGCCTTTGTGGGCCTGTTGCCAATCATGTGGTCTGATGGTGCGGGTGCTGATGTCATGAAGCGCATTGCGGCGCCCATGGTTGGTGGGTTGCTTACGTCATTCTTGTTAGGGCTTTTAGTTTATCCGGCTATTTATTATATCTGGAAAGCAAATTTTGAATTAAAAGGTAAATTAAAAAAAGGAGATGAATTATGAAAAAAATCACCACATTATCATTGGGTATTTTTTTATTAACCATGGGTATGTCTTTTGCCCAGCAATCGCCATTGGCAACGCCGTTAGCAGCTGCAACGGTCGAGGTAGGCAATAAGCATTGCCCTGTCAGCGGTCGAGAGGTCGGTGTTATGGGTCCAGCTATCAAGATTACTTACAATGGGAAGGTGTATCATTTATGCTGCCCTGGATGCATTAATTCTTTTAAGAATAATCCGGAGAAATTTAGCAAAATCGCAGAGGATAATGCTAAGATTGGCAAATAAAATATTATGGGAGGCAGTCTTGAAACGCACGTTAGGATTGATATCAATGGTGATGGGTATGTCTTTTTTAGGAGTTGCTTTTGTTTATGCCGAGACAGCAGCGGAGTATATTCAATTAGGTAATGATTCGCTAAATCAAGGTGATTTTCAAGAAGCCATTTTTGATTATACCAAGGCCATTGATATCAATCCTAATTTTGCTAAAGCGTATGATAATCGCGGGGTTGTCTATGCCGAGCAAGGTTTTTTGACCCCGGCCATCGCTGATTTTACGATGGCCATTGCCAATGATTCCAAAGATGCCGAAGCCTACAATAATCGTGGGCATGCCTATGCTGAGCAAGGCAATTTTGATCAAGCTATCAGTGATTATACCAAGGCCATTCGGATCAATGCTCTTTATGTCAAAGCCTACGATAATAGGGCTGTTGTTTTTTTGGGTTTAAAAGAATACGATAAGGCCTGGGCTGATGTGCATAAGGTAAAGAAAATTGGCGGTGTGATTGATATTGATTTTATTAGAGCACTTGAGAAAGCTTCTGCCAGGGATCAGTAAAATCTTGTTATAAAAAATAGTTTAAAAGAGTTTCTTTACAGGCCGCGGGTTATCTGGTATAAAAGATTTTCACTTTTATGATTTATCCGGGCCATTAGCTCATCCGGTAGAGCATCTGACTCTTAATCAGAGGGTGGCAGGTTCGAGTCCTGCATGGCCCATATTTTAATCCCCGATTAAAACATTCGGGGATGACATGTGAGAAATATAAATGACTCCCAAACCTATCGATATCGAATCTCTTAAAAAGCAGGCTGTTGTTTTTCGTCGTGATATTTTAGAGACTCTGGAGCTTGCCGGTTCCGGTCATCCAGGCGGTTCTCTATCTGCTGTAGAAATTTTTCTGACGCTCTACGGCTATCAAATCAATCATAAGGCTAATGATCCTCAATGGGACGGTCGTGATCGTGTTATTGTTTCTAAAGGCCATGTCTCACCCGTGGTTTATGTGACCTTGGCTAATTTTGGATATTTCCCTAAAGAAGAATTAAAAACATTTAGGAAGTTTGGTGCCAGGCTTCAAGGTCACGTGCATACCAAGGTTCCTGGTGTTGAATTCAATACAGGTTCCTTGGGTCATGGATTGTCGTATGCTAATGGGATTGCCTTAGGGGCTCGGATGAGGGCTAAGGATTTTAAAGTGTATTGCGTGATGGGGGACGGTGAAATTCAAGAAGGTTCTGTATGGGAAGCAGCTATGACAGCGTCCCATTTTAAATTGGACCATGTCTGCGCCATTGTCGATTGCAATAAGGTTCAGGAAAACGGGCCGACCAATGAAATTAAAAGCCTGGAGCCGCTGGCTGCTAAATGGGCAGCTTTTGGCTGGAATGTCCTTGATATCGACGGACATAGCTTTGAGGCGCTAAAGGCAGCTTTTGATAATTTTAGCAATACAAAAGGCAAACCAACAGTGATCATTGCCAACACGATCAAAGGCAAAGGCATTTCCTTTATGGAAGGCAAAAGCGCCTGGCATGGTAAGGCGCCAAATAAAGAGCAGCTAGCCTTGGCATTAGCGGAGTTAAAATAAATGGAATTAAAACCTACCCCCACAAGAGATGGTTTCGGCGAAGAGTTAGTTGCTTTAGGTAAGATTAATCCTAATATCGTCGTTACTTCCGGTGATTTGGAAGATGCCACCCGCGCTGAATATTTTAAAAAAGAGTTCCCGGATAGATTTTTTAATTTAGGTATTACTGAGCAGGATGTCGTTGGTACCGCTGCAGGTTTAAGTACTCAGGGTTACGTTGCTTTCGCGACTTCTTTTGCCGTGTTTTTAACTAATCGTGCCTACGATATGATCCGTTTGGATGTTTGTTACAATAATAGCAATGTGAAGGTTGTCTGTTCTCATGGTGGAGTTACTGTCGGAGAAGATGGAGCCTCTGCTCAGTGCCTGGAAGATTTTGCCATCATGCGCGTGCTGCCTAATATGAAGGTCATTTGTCCTGCAGATTATATTGAAGCGCGTAAAGCCACCCGTGCCATCACCAATACCTTTGGTCCATTTTATATGCGCACCTCAAGAGCGCCGCTACCTATTATTACCACAGAAGAAGATACTTTTGTGATCGGTAAGGCCAATGTTCTTCGAGCTGGAAATGACGCTACAATTATGGCTTGTGGGGTTATGGTGGCTGAAGCATTATCTGCGGCTGAAAAATTAAAAGCTGAAGGCATTAATGTCAAAGTGGTGAATATGCACACCATCAAGCCTATTGATATAGAAATGATTGTTAGCTCTGCCAAAGAAACCGGTGCCATTGTGACGGCGGAAGAGCATCAGATGGCAGGGGGCTTAGGTTCTGCGGTGGCCGAAGTTTTAGGTCAGCGTTGCCCGTGTCCTCTAGAGATCGTGGGTGTCAAAGATTCATTTGGTGAAAGCGGCAGCCCTGCTCAATTATTAGCACATTATGGACTTAAGGATGTGAATATTGTCGAAGCGGTAAAGAAAGTTATCCATCGTAAGAAAGGATAAAATGTCTAAAACAAAATTACACGAGATCGCTGAACTTGGTCAAAGCTTATGGATCGATAATATCAGCCGTTCAATGATCACGAGTGGTAAGCTCAAAGAACTTATTGATCAGGGTTTACGAGGTCAAACATCCAACCCCACCATTTTTAAACAAGCCATCAGTCAAAGCACCGATTACGATACCAAAATCCAGCAATTATCAGAAGCTGGAAAATCCACTTTTGAAATTTATGATGAATTGACTATCAAAGATGTGCAGGATGCTGCAGATCTTTTTAAAGGTGTATATGAAAGCACCAAAGGATTAGATGGTTATGTCAGCTTGGAAATAAATCCTCAGTTAGGCAATGAGTTTGAAGCGCAGCTTAAGGAAGGGATTCGTTTGTGGCAAAAGCTTAATCGTCCCAATGTGATGATCAAGGTGCCGGCTACTAAAAATGGTTTGAGTGTGGTGGAAGGTTTGATCTCCCAAGGCATTAATGTCAATGTCACGTTAATATTTTCTGCAGAACAGTACACCCAGGTTGTTTGGGCCTATCTTAAGGGGCTGAATCGTTTAGCTCAAAATGGGGGAGATCTTAAGAAGGTTCATTCCGTGGCATCTGTTTTTGTCAGCCGTATTGATGCCATCGTAGACAAGAAATTGACGGAAGGATTGGTTTCATTAAAGGGTAAAGCCGCTGTTTCAAATTGCGAGATAGTCTATCATAAATTTCAAAAGAGCTTTAATGGGGATGAGTTTAAGGCGTTGAAGTCTAAAGGGGCTAATGAGCAGCGCGTTTTGTGGGCATCGACGGGCACCAAAGACCCTCAATACAGCGATATCAAATATATTACGGAATTGATAGCTGCGAGCACCGTCAATACGGTGCCGGATAAAACCTTAGAAGCGGTTTTAGACCATGGCATTGCCAAGGCTGCCATGCCGGGCGATGTGGCAGGCGCGCAGAAGATAATTGAGCAGTTGCGTTTGGGTGGAATTGATGTCGGCATTATATGCAATCAATTGCTCGACGATGGATTGGCATCTTTTGATAAATCTTTTGAAGAGTTGACGGCTTGTATTGAAGAAAAACGGGCCCGTTTATGCGCAAAATGAAAATTAGAAAATTTTAATGGAAAAATTTTGAAATTTTGTTACAGTATATAAAGGTTTGTGAAAGACATTTGATGTGTAAACATTTTACACACTATCAACAACGGTAAGAATAAGGTTCTTATCAAAATCAAGGAGGAGAAGTCATGAACAAGAAATTAGTTTTA
>Ga0302280_1001264_pt1 | contig 21089 bp, 21 predicted proteins | sample III_Fen_E1_1_FD_198771 | JGI IMG/M metagenome (GOLD analysis project Ga0302280, IMG submission 198771) | Peat permafrost microbial communities from Stordalen Mire near Abisko, Sweden - III_Fen_E1_1 | ecosystem: Environmental > Terrestrial > Soil > Wetlands > Permafrost | place: Sweden: Abisko... | reverse complement strand
TAATAATAAGCGGCAAGGGGGGCATTTTTTTCTTTGTACGAACCTTCTTTACATCTTTCTGAAACAGCAGTAACTGCAGTACCCAGATAATAAATGGCCTCGGCTCTTTCTTTTTGCGAATTCAAATAACATATACCCAACTTAAAAGCCAAATTCATATTGGTTTGCTCTTGGTTGTATAAATTAAAGAATATTGAAAGGGCTTCTGCGTAATCTCCTTTAGAATAATTTAATCGTTCTGTTCTACCGGGTTTATAAACAAGGGAGAATTTTTTTTCTGCACGATTAAAATCGTCAATAAAGTGCTTGCTTTTGTTTTGAGCATTGAGATTGCAAATATTTAACAAATAAACAAATGCAAATAAACTCAAAAATTTCATGGGTAAGCATTTTTAATAATTTCGGACAAATATAGAATAATTACGAATAAGGATAATCGTCTTTGCTCTAATTATTATTAATACCTGAATTAAATTATTTAATCAATACTACATTTTTATATCCATTTTTAAAACCGTTATTCTTCATCAATATTAACTAGAGGCTCTTCCAGTAATTCTTTTTTATTGATAGAAAGTAATATTGCAGGCAGTAATATAAGGTTAGTACATAATGATACGAGCAAAGTAATGGAAATAAGAACACCCAATGCTACAGTGCCTCCAAAACTGGAAGCAGCAAATATTGAAAATCCACAAAATAAAATAGCAGTAATATAAATCATGCTGATGCCGGTTTCTTTTATTGCAATGGCAATCGCGTTACGGGTGGATAACCCGTTTTTAAGTTCCTGTCTGTATTTTGTAAGAAGATAAATAGTGCCGTCAGAGGCTATACCAAAGGCTATACTGAATATTAAAATAGTAGAAGGTTTAAAACGAATACCCAAATAGCCCATTACTCCGGCCGTTATAATTAATGGAATGAGACATGGTATTTTTGATAAAAGTATAATGCGAACCGAACGAAATAGTGCAATGCCAACCAGAGCTATAAGGATAATTTCTATAACCAAACTTTCAAAAAGGTTCTTCAACAAATAGTCATTGCTAGTAAGGAACATCAAACTGTGTCCTGTAAATTTCACATTATAGTCCACCGGACTAAAAATGGAATCTACTCTTGGTTTTACTTCTGCCAAAATTTCTTTTATCCGTTTTGAACCAATATCCGCCATCTGAATACTCACACGGGTGTATTGCTTAGTGCTATCAATAAATGCCTGCAATTTATTCTCCTGACCTTTTACCGTGGAGGTATAATCATTGAGTTCCTTTAATTCATCAATACCAGGTAATATATAGTATTTCGGATTTCCACCCCGATAGGACTGGTAGGAAAACTTAACCGCTTCCACCAATGACAAAGCTTTTGAAAACTCAGTATAGCCCGAAAATATTTTTTGCAGTCGTTTTATTTTATAGAGTGTAGCAGCATTATTAGCAAATACACCATTTGTTTTTTTTGTATCAATCTTTATTTCAAATGGGAGCACTCCATGAAAGTTTTTTTCAAAAAATTTAAGATCGGTATAAACCGGATCCTGCTGTGGTAAATCATCCACCACATAACCTACAACTTGTATCTTTGTTATTCCATAAGCAGATATAAGTGTAATAAAAATAACTGTTATGTAAATGGCATTGCGATGATGTTGCACTATATTATTGATAAAAGAAAGCAACGCATTAATTCGTTTCCCCTCAAGATGCTTGGTATGTTTAGGAGAAGGTGAGGGTAAAAAGTTAAGAATAATAGGAATTAAAATAAGTGTGATTACATAAGTAATCATAATATTAATTGCCGCAACTACGCCAAACTCAACAAGCAATGAACTATTGGTAAAATACAAAACTCCAAACCCAATAGCAGTGGTAATATTGGCAAGAAAAAGCGTAATACCCACCGTTTCTATCATTTTTTTCAATGCCTCCTTTTTATTACCATGTGCTGCATATTCGCTATGATATTTATTAATTAAAAACACACAATTAGGTATTCCAATTACCATAATTAACGGTGGTATTAAACCGGTAAGAATTGTGATCTTGTAATCTAAAAGCTCTATTGTTCCCAATGACCAAACTACCCCCATTGCCACAACCAGAATAGAGAATAAAACAGAAGTTGCTGACCGGAAAAATGCCCAAAGAATTACAGCCATTACTACTACTGCAAGTATAAGAAACAGTCCCATTTCATTTGATACTTTCTGCATAATTGCGGTGCGTATGTAAGGCATACCAGAATAATGCATTTTCAAATGATATTTATCTGCAAATACTTCTGCATCTGCCTTTATGGAATTGACAATATCAATGCGACGTTTAGAGTTCAGATCTTTTTTAATAAAGGTAATTGCCATCAATGTGGCTCCGGTTTCCTTATTATAAATAAGACCTTCATAAAAGGGCAATGCCATAACCGTATTTTTTATGCTGTCCAACTCCTGTTGAGATGAAGGAAGCTTTTTTACAACAGAATAAAAATCAAACTTACTTAAACTGTCGTTGCGCTTTATGTTATAAAGATTCGCAACAGACATTACTTCTTTTATTCCTTCCAACTGTTTAATATTGTTACCTAACTGATGCCAATCGTTAAATTCTTTTAATTGAAAAAGGTGTTTGTCTTCAAATCCAATTACCATAACGCTTCCATCTTCTCCAAACATTTTTTTGAAGTTTTCATATTCAACAAGTACAGAATCATCTTTAGGTAGTACCTTAGCAAAATCATACGACAGTTGCAACTGACTTCCTTTATATCCCATAAATACAGTAATAAGCAACAGTATAGTTACAAATGACGCTCTGTTGCGCAAAATTTTAATAGCTAATAATTTCCACATAGTTATTGATGTAATGGTCGTTTTTTTATCATTCCTCCCTTTGTATCTTTAATAGAATTCATCACAATAAAGGCATTGGGATCTATCTTATCTATTTCTGTTTGCAATTTTCCAATTTCAAGACGGGTAATTACCGAGTAAACAATGTCTGTTTCATTTAGTCTTTGTCCGCTTCTTCCAAACCCTCTTTTACCACTAAATATAGTTACACCGCGTCCCATTTTTTCAATAATCATTAATCTGATTTCATCATTGTGTGGTGAAATAATCGTTACCGCAATGTATTGATCAACACCCTCTATAATAAAATCAACCGTTTTAGATGCAGCTAAATATGCAAGTATAGAGTACAAAGCTGTTTCCATAGAAAGTAAATACGCCGCAAACGAAAAGATAAAAATATTAAAAATAAGTACCGTATCGCCAATGGTAAGTCCAGTACGCTTTCCAAGATATATAGCTAAGACCTCTGTTCCATCAAGAACACTACCCCCTCGTACCGCAAAACCAATTCCCGCGCCTACAAAAAAGCCTCCGAATACAGAAACCAGCAATTTATCGGAAGTAATAACAGGATAATGAATAAGTGTAATGGCAAGTGCCAAACCTGTTATAGCCACAGTACTTTTAATGGCAAATGTTTTTCCTATTTGTGTAAAACCAAGAATGATAAAGGGAATATTAATTACAACAATTAACAATGGTAGCGGAAAATGCGTTACTTCACTTACCAATAAAGATATTCCCGTAACTCCTCCATCTATAAAAAAATTGGGTAACAAAAAACCTTCGAGCCCAAAGCCTGCCGATAAAATACCTATACTTATCAACACTGCATCTTTTATTAAATGCGAGGCTGCAACTTTTATTTTATAAAACTCTTTGCCAAAACTATAAGTACTATCCGGAGATTCCTTTTTTCCCCGCATCACAGTTTGCGTTATTATTTGCTGAAATAGTGGGTTCATATTATTTAGTTTATTGTTGGAACCCGTGTAGTTCATTTACATCACAAAAATGCAAGAAAAAACAGCACGATTATAAGAGTTTTTGATTTATTATGAAAACTATGAGGTGTATCATACTTACTTTTTAAAATAACAACAATTAACAAGTATAATGCACCCCATAGCTATAATTCATTAACCAATAATACATTTTAAAATGGTAAGAAGAGCAATTGTTATCACAACAATAAGGATGATGAATCCGAACCCTTCTTTAAATTTTTCTTCTTCTTGATTGGTGTCATTCGAATGCTTCATATCTGAATAATTTGTTTTTTTAATTACATTATGGTATAGCCATGTTGTCTTCATTAATATTTGTGTTTCGGAAACATGATTATTTCATAAAATAATTTGTTTGAATAACTGTTTGAAATTCCTACTATGAACTTGCATAGCAGAAATGAATAAAATAACGCACAGTGCTTTTATATAAAAACCCGTGTGAAATGTAAAAAATTAACAGTATCAAATTATTAAACTACGATAGGAAATGTAAAGAGGAGAAACACTTATTTTATTTACCCTTTCGGAACAATAAAAAGTATAACATGTTTTTGAAAATAGTAACGACTGTTTAAATAAATAAGCATTTAAACGTTTCTTATTATCCTTGGCATTTCTAAATGTATTGTTGCTATTATTTTTTACCTTTATCAATAGCTGTAGTGCACCTTCTATAGCAGAAATATTTTCTTTTGTGCCAGAATTTACATCTTTAGAGATAGAACTTGAAGAATGAGTTTTTACTACAACTCTTTTTTCATTACTCATAGATTTTGCAAATCCATTAGTAAAAATGAGTGTAACAAACCCACAAATTAATAAAGCAAAAATCCTTTTAGTTAACATAACGCGGCAAAGGTAATAAATTTGGAAACGTATTTTCATCCTCCTGCTTTTTTTGCTTTGTAATTATCATCAATAAGTAATTTTAAAATCTTATCTCTATGATCGCCCTGAATCAAAATTTCATTGTTTTTTACACTCCCTCCTACTCCACATTTTTGTTTTAATTTTTTACCAAGTACTTCTGTATCTTCTGATTTTCCTATATATCCACTTATCCTAGTAATTAGTTTACCACCACCTATTCGGTCCAAAAACACTTTTAGGTTTTGTTGCTGAGCAGGCAAGGTCTCCTGTATTTCTTCCGGCTCAAACTCATAATTGAAATTTGTATTGGTAGAATATACAATACCGGTTATTTTTTTATTTTTTGACATTTTCTTAAAACTAAACTGCTATTCAGATTTAAACTTACGACTTTTTAGTTGCTTCCTTTTCTGCCCTTTTCCTTTTAAAATAGGAGAATCCGCTTATTGCAGCTATTATAACAACAAAATGAATGAAGTATGATTTTGAAAGTCCGTCGTTACTCACAAAAGTAAAGAAACGCGCTCTTCTGGATTTATCTTCAAGCAATGATGTTTTCAACTTTTTAATAAAACCACTTGCTTTATTAGGATTTGTTGTATTTACATTGTCTTCTTTAATACTCATCCAGATAAATACGGGTTTACCAACTATATGGTCTTCCGGAACAAATCCCCATGCGCGCGAATCGGCAGAGTTATGACGATTATCGCCCATCATAAAATAGTAGTTTAACTTAAACGTATATGATGTTTCTTCTTTACCATTGATAAAAACTTTACCTTTTTTTACTTCCAAATCATTACCCTCATAGATATCTATAATTCTATCATAAAGTGCGATAGTAGTGGGATTGAGGTTAACAGTAGCACCTTTTTTAGGAATATATAACGGTCCGAAATTATCGTTATTCCATACAATGGCGGGGTTGTGAGGAAAAATACGCGCATTATATACTCCCGCTTTTTCTATTTCAGGTTCAACGGAAATAACATTTTCAATGTGTTTAAACTCCTCTACTTTATTATTCGGCAAATGCAAAGAATAGTAAAAACCGCTACTGTCCTGCATTGGTCCTGATATAGGATCTGTTATGTCAAATTTTTCAACAATCTTTGGATTCAGCATTGTACCATTGGTTTTCACTTTATAGGTGTATTGCATGGTATTCGCTTCATACGCGCGTTTTCCGTTTATGTATAAGTTTCTGTTCTTTATCATAAGCGTATCGCCGGCAATGGCAACACAGCGTTTCACATAATTTTCACGTTTATCCACAGGGCGCGCTACAATATCTCCAAAATAAGAATCTCCTGTATTGGGATTTATTTCTTTGTTATACCAAACAGTGTTTCTTCCATAATCTCTGCACAACTGATAATAACTCTGGTCTTGCGCATTCAATGCTACTGTATCTCCATCAGGATAGTTAAAAACAACAATATCATTATTCTTTACTTTGCCAAAACCTGGAAGACGAAAGTAGGGTAGTTTAAACCATTCAAGATATGATTTGGTATGTTTGGTACCCGGCAATGTATGATGTGCAAAAGGAAAAGACAAAGGTGTGTTAGGAATTTTTGCCCCGTAACTTACTTTGCTTACAAATAAATAATCGCCCACCATCATTGATTTTTCTAATGAAGAAGTTGGAATAGTAAAGGCTTCGAAAAAAAATGTACGTATAACAGTTGCTGCCACTACTGCAAAAACAATGGCTTCAGACCATTCGCGTGCAATACTAGGTTTTAATTTACTGGTATCTTCAGGTCCGACATAAACCGTATCTTTTTGAAAACCAATATAGGGTAAATACAAATATCCGAATAAAAAAGCAATGATTTGTTCTTGCAAACTTCTCTTGTTAAAGGCTTTTGCCATTAGCAGACATAAGATGAAAAACATTAAAAAATTTACACCGGGTGTAATAATTAAAAAAATCCACCACCATGGTTTTTTAATTATTTTAAGCCAAATAATAAAATTATAAAGGGGCACAAAGGCTTTCCACTGGGCTTCTCCGGCTAATGGAAATAATTTGTATAAGCCAATAATTGTTGTGATTGAAAATATTATGAGTAATATATATGAGGTATCCATTTTATTATTAAGTAGTTAGTTGGTTTGCTTTTTTTATTTTATTGTTCGCTTTTACAAGCTTGACGAAAAGTTAAAGAAGACTGAGCTTGTCGAAGTATCCGATTCAACCTACCCCATCAAATCGTTCATTCCAAAAATTCCTTTTTTTTCTTTTACCCATTCGGCAGCTACCACCGCCCCTAAGGCAAATCCTTTACGGTTATGAGCAAGATGCGTAATACTTATTTCATCAATGTCTGAAGCATAAGTAACGGTGTGCGTTCCCGGCACTTCACCAATACGTTTTGAAATGATTGCTAGTTCTTCCGCCTTATCAGAAGGATTATTAACCCATTTTTTTTTAGAATCAACTTGTTGCATTATTTGCTCGGCAATGGTAATAGCAGTTCCGCTAGGTGCATCCAGTTTGTGAATATGATGAATTTCTTCCATTGACACATTATACTCTGCATGCTGATTCATCAACTTAGCAAGATAGGTGTTTAATTTTAAAAACAAATTAACACCAATACTGTAGTTAGAAGCATAAAATAATGTCTGATTATTGTCCGTACATTTTTTCTTCACTTCATCTAATCTGTTTAGCCATCCTGTTGTTCCCACCACAATAGGTACATTGGCTTCAAAACATTTGTAAATATTTTTTATGGCTGTTTCGGGTGTGCTGAATTCAATAGCTGCATCAGCTTTTTTTAGTTCCTCCAATGTATATGTATCGGCATTATTTACATCAACAATAAGTACAATTTTGTTGCCTCGGGACAAAGCAATTTTTTCAATTTCTTTTCCCATTTTTCCGTATCCAAAAAGAGCGATGTTCATAAGTAAATATAAGGTTATTAAAAGTTTAATTTTACTGTAAGCCGCATTTGATAATAATTTGCGGAGGTATTATATATTACATCCGGATGAATCTTTAACGACAAATCATCACTAACATCAAACGTAAATAAGTGTGCATCCACACTGGCATCAATAATATTGACCATATATAACAACCCCAACCCTATTAATGATAAATCTCTGTTATGTCCGTATGACTGCTGAAGATTAAAAAGATCTGTTGTTCCTATAATGTTACGATACTTATCATGTTTTGAAGTATCGCTGCCAATTCTAATTATATATGCATCACGATAATTAATATAATTTGTTTGATTTTGATAAAACATATAACCAAGTGCCACAAAGCCTGCGTACATTAAGGGGACTTTCCAGTATTTTTTATTATATACTTGTCCTAAACCTGGTAAACATACAGACATTATAGTAGCCTTTTTAGGAGAATGTTTTTTGACGAGCGTGTCTTTGTGGATGGCGACAGATGCAGAATCCTTTACCTGTGAAAAGCTATATGTTACTGAATACACTAACAAAATAAAGATTAAAAAAAACCGCAACAACCTCTTTTGATTTAAAACATTTTTACTTATAAACTTCATCTAATTGCCTTTCTGAGATCGTGATCATGAAATATCAAACAAATCGATAATACGCTGTAAATCACTTTCTGATTTAAAAGGAATAACAATTTTACCTTTCCCATTATCACTTTTTACAATATTTACTTTACTGCTAAAGGCTGCACGTAAGTCTTCCACAACTTTTAAATCATTAAATGACAAACTACTTTTTGCTAATCCATCAGAGGCAGATGATTCTTTTTGCGCTCCGGAACCTCCTTCCTTTTCGCCTCTCACAATATTTTCAACCTCTCTTACTGATAAATTATCTGTAATTATTTTCAGATAAATTTCCAATTGTTTTTCTTCGTTATCAATGTTTATCAATGCTCTGGCATGTCCCATAGAAAGATCGCCATTACGAATTGCCAATTGAATTTCAACAGGTAATTTTAATAAACGTAAATAATTACTAATGGTAGAACGTTGCTTGCTAACTTTTTGAGAAAGTTGCTCCTGAGTTAATGAACATTCCTCTATCAGGCGTTTGTAGCTGATGGCAACTTCTATGGCGTTCAAATCCTGACGCTGAATATTCTCTACCAATGCCATCTCCAGCATCGTTTGATCGTCAGCAATACGAATATAGGCAGGTATTGATTGTAATCCGGCTATTTGCGAAGCACGAAAACGTCTTTCGCCGGAAATCAACTGGTATTTATCGTATCCCAGCTTACGAACGGTAACCGGCTGTATGATACCATGTTCTTTTATAGAAGTAGCTAATTCATTAAGCGCTTCTTCATCAAAATGTGTTCGAGGCTGAAAAGGGTTTACTTCAATAGATGAAATTTCAATAGTGGAAACAGCGCCAACTACTTTGCCTTCATTTTCAAATTTGCTGCTTGTTATATCTGTATTTGCATTTTCCAACAATGCGCTCAATCCTTTGCCTAATGCGTTTCTTTTAGTTGACATATTACTTGTTTTTGAAATGTATTAAAAAATGATGTGCTTAGTTATCGTCGTCAGATTCATCAACATTGATAATTTTGTCGGCATTGCTTATACGTGTAAGTCCGTTTTTTTGAAGCAATTCCCTCGCTAAATTCAAATAATTAACGGCAGCCTTTCCACTGGCATCATGCATAATAATGCTTTGTCCAAAACTTGGTGCTTCGCCCAATTTGGTATTACGTTGAATGATCGTATCAAACACCATTTGCTGAAAATGAGTTTTTACTTCGTCCACTACCTGATTGCTTAAGCGCAAACGTAAATCGTACATGGTAAGCAATATTCCTTCTATTTCCAATTCAGGATTAAGGCGCGACTGAACAATTTTAATGGTATTCAACAACTTTCCAAGCCCTTCCAATGCAAAATATTCGCATTGTACCGGAATGATAACAGAATCGGCAGCAGAAAGAGCGTTAACAGTAATTAAACCCAATGAAGGTGAGCAGTCAATGATAATAAAATCATATTCCCCCTTTATTTTTTCCAATGCTACCTTCATCATTTTTTCGCGTTGCGGCAAATTAATCATCTCAATTTCAGCACCTACCAAATCAATGTGAGAAGGTAACAAACTCAAATTGGGAGTGTTTGTTTCAAGTATGGAAGCCTTAGGATCGGTATTATCTATAATACATTCATAAATACTGCTTTTTATATTGCGAGGGTCAAAACCAACACCGGATGTGGCATTTGCCTGCGGATCGGCATCTATCAATAATGTTTTGTATTCTAATACAGCCAAACTCGCAGCAAGATTAATTGCGGTTGTTGTTTTACCCACTCCACCTTTTTGATTTGCTATTGCAATTATCTTTCCCATGTTTATTCTTATTGAATTACTTATATATCTTAATTTGTAATTAGTTGTTCAGCCCCAATTTCCAATAAAATCAACTCTCTTCCGGCAGTTGAAAATTTATCTACGGCTTCTTGTTTATTAATTTTAATTAAATCAAAAGTATCATAATGCATTCCTATAATTTTTTTACATTTTATAAAATCAGAAGCAATGATTGCATTGTCAATGCCCATTGTAAAGTTATCGCCAATAGGTAAAAAAGCGAAATCAATTTTACGATAATCGCCTATTAATTTCATATCATAAGTAAGCGCAGTATCACCGGCAAAATAAAAATTACCTTTTCCCGATTCTATAATAAACCCCATTGGGTTTCCTCCATAAGTACCATCAGGCAATACGCTGGAATGAACCGCCACCACACATTTTACATTACCAAAGTCAAATTTTGTTTTACCTCCGATGTTCATTGGATGCGTGTTATTAACACCTTTTCCATGAAGCCAAGAATGGATTTCAAACGCACACACCACTTTTGCTCCGGTATGCTTTGCTATTGGAATCAAATCTGCTACATGGTCTTCATGCCCGTGCGAAACAAGAATGTAATCTGCTTTAATAGCTTTAATATCTATGTTTTTAGCAAGTGGGTTAGGTGTAATAAAGGGATCGAAAAGTAAATGTTTACCATTAATTTCTACACCAAAACAAGAATGTCCGTAATAAGTAATCTTCATAATTATAATTAATTCAAAAAATAAATGTTTTATATACTCCGATGCTAAAACTAAAAAGCCTTCGGTTAAATTTCCACTAAAGATAAGGCTTTAGAATAGAAAAGCAGGGATTGTTTTTTGAACAGGCTCATTGTTGATAAGATGTGCTATTTTGTTAATAACATAATTTAAAGCGAACAGAATTACAAACAAAAGGGGACAGAAGGATGCCAATGCTTCAATTCATGCTTTGGAACTTTAATCAACTTCTTCATTCTTAAAAATTACTTCTATTCTTTTATCAGGAACAAGCCACATAAATGCAACCAAAATATATATTCCTCCTGCTATCCAAGGATTAAACCAACAAGAGCCAATTGCAATGCTGTATAATATTGGTGACATTTTGCCTTTTACATCCTTTCCTACTGCCCTTGAAAGAATTGAATCAGCACCCTGGCTTTTTATTATGATAGTTTGTAATAAATAATATGCTATAGCCGACAAAAGGAGCACTATACCGTAAAGCACCATAGGGGCTTTGGTAAAATGATGTTCCCCCATCCATCCCGTAACAAACGGAATAAGTGATAACCAAAAAAGCAAATGAAGATTTGCCCACAAAATACCGCCAGTTACTTGTTTAACCGTATGCATCATGTGATGATGATTATTCCAATAAATTCCCAGATAAATAAAGCTTAAAAGATAACTTGAAAATACAGGAGCTAATGGTGTAAGATTGCTAAATTCGCTACCATCGGGAATCTTCATCTCCAAAATCATAATGGTAATAATGATTGCCAATACTCCATCACTAAATGCTTCCAGCCTTCCCTTTTTCATGGTTGTTGCGTTAATACTTTACTAATTCAAAATTAAAAGAAAATATTAGATCGCATTTATTTAAAATAAAAAACACTCGTCCGATTTTTTATTGAACAAGTGTTTTTTTTATTACTTTTTCTAAAAATGCTTTGTTTTTGAAATTAATCTTGCGCAGTTATGTACAGTTAATATTTCAACCTTGAAATCATTAATTATTTGATATACAATTCTATAATTACCTTTTATAATTTGTCGCACAAATTCATTATCAAATTCGGGAACAACAATGCCATAACTGGGATATTCCTCCAATATATCAACAGATCCGAAAAGTTCTGCAATAGTAATTTCTGCATATCTAACTGAATCTTTCGCAATGTATGCACCAATATCATTTAAATCTTCAATGGCTGAATCTGTCCAAATTACTTCAACCATTTACTCAATTTTTGTTTGGCATCTTCCTTAGTATTTACATTGCCATTCTTAGAATCTAACATGCCTTTTTGTACTTTCTCTATAAAGATAATGTGGTCAATTACCTGATCTATTGTCAAATTCTCAGGTAGCTTATCAAGAGTGTTAATCAATTGCGTTTTAGTTATCATGATTCTAAAATATTTACTCAAAGGTACAAAATCAACATTCAAAAATCAATTTATTACTAATATCGTATTCATCTCACACAAAAAAAAACACCTGTCCAATTTTTTATTGAACAGGTGTTTTTACTAGAATTGTTTTTAAAATATTACGCAAATTTTTTCTCAAACGCTTGCATTACTTCCGTTAACAATTTAACGCTTTCGATTGGCATTGCATTGTAAATAGAAGCGCGGTAACCGCCAACGCTGCGGTGACCTTTCAATTGAATTAAGTTTGCTTCTTTTGTAAGTTTGTCAAACTCCGGTTCTAATTCAGGTTTATTCATCACAAAAGTTACATTCATGGTTGAACGGTCTTCAACTGCAGAAGTTCCTTTAAACAAGGTATTACGGTCAATTTCGCTGTACAATAAATCTGCTTTTTGATTATTCAACTTTTCAATCCATGCAACACCACCGTTTTTCTTTAACCATCTCATGGTTAATAACGATACATAAATTGAGAATACAGGAGGTGTGTTGTACATGCTCGAGTTGTTGATATGAACTTGATAATCTAACATTGCAAACATTTTTCTTCCTGTTTTTCCAAGCACATCCTGACGAACTGCAACCATTGTAGAACCTGCCGGTCCCATATTTTTTTGTGCCCCTGCATATATCAATGCAAAGTCATTTCCATCTAATTTTCTGCTGAAAATATCGCTGCTCATATCACTAACCAATGGTACAGATGTTTTTGGAAACGATTTCATTTGCGTTCCAAAAATGGTATTGTTGGAAGTAACGTGTAAATAATCTAAATCGGTTGGTATTTCAAAATTTTTAGGAATGTAGCTAAAGTTTTTATCTTCTGAAGAAGCTAATGCTATTGCATTACCTACTTTTTTTGCCTCTTTATAAGCCTTTTCAGCCCAGGCTCCGGTAACAGTATAACCTGCTTTTCCGTTATCGCGAAGCAAATTGTAAGGAATCATATCAAATTGTAAACTTGCTCCGCCACCCAAAAACAGTACATGATAGCCATCATCTTTTAATCCAAGTAATTCTTTCACCAGTGCTTTTGCTTCTTCTACCATTGCCTCGCAAGGTTTGCTGCGGTGCGACATTTCTAAAAGCGACAAACCTGTATTTTCAAAATTAATACAAGCATCTGCTGCTTGCTGAAACACTTCGGTAGGCAATATTGCCGGACCAGGACTAAAATTATGAACTTTCGCCATTTGTTTATTTTGTATGAAATAAATTATTGATTGATTTGAGACTGCGAAAATAGGAATTAATTAAAAGTGAAAAAGACTTTTCGATTAAAATAATCTTGAGGTCTTGCTTTTATAAACAGGAGTGATTTTTAAATCTGACCGGACTATACCTCATTTAACCCTGTTTATTCACTTGAACTGAGATTGCTGTATGTTTAATGCTATTTTTGATGAAGAATAGCACCATACTATACTTTTCAACTTCAATGAAATCAATATCCCAAAAGGTAATATTTGTTACAGGGGCTGCGGGCGGCTTTGGTCAGCAGTTCATCAGACAGTTTCTTGAACAGGGCGCATATTTAATTCTTACTGATATTAATAATGATCATCTTGAAAAATCGGCTTCTGAAATTTTCAAATCAATACCCGATTGTAAAGGTAAAATCATTGGCACATTCGCCTCTGACCTCAGCACTAGAAAAGGATGTGAAGATGCGTTTGCTGACGCACTTAAAATATCAAAAGATATAGACATTTTAATTAACAATGCAGGGCTTATCAATTACGGTGCATTTCATGAAATACCAATTGAAAAATGGGAGACTTTAATGCAGGTAAATCTTATGGCGGTAATGTATCTGTCGCATAATTTTATGAATTATTTTGTTCCTAAAAAAAGCGGACATATTTTAAACATAAGTTCTGTATCAGGCTTTATCGCTACGTCTTACGGCACTCCTTATTCAACTTCAAAATTCGGTGTTCGAGGATTTGGTATGGCATTGCATGGAGAAGCAAAACAAGTTGGAATTAATGTAACTAATGTATATCCATTTTATTCACCAACACTTTTGTTACAAACCAAAACCGACGGCAGTTCAACAACAAAGCAATTGCCCGTATTTTTATACGATTCGCCGGAATTGATTGTCAGGGCAGCAATCAAAGGATTAAGAAAAAACAAGTTACATGTGTATCCGGGAATATTACCTCGTGTACTTTATACTTTAACAAAATTTTGGTCTATTGTTGGAAACCTTGCCAGATAAAATAATTATTTACCTTAAGTTTGTACAAATTAAAAAAATCATGGCACTTATAAAATCTGTTAACGGAATTCATCCTAAAATTGGCAACGACTGTTACCTTGCCGAAAACTCAACAATTATAGGCGACGTAATTATGGGAGACCAATGCAGTGTGTGGTTTAATGCTGTAATACGTGGCGATGTAAACTCCATACGAATGGGTAATAAAGTGAACGTACAAGATGGTGCCGTGATACATTGCACCTACCAAAAAACAAAAGCTATCATTGGCAATAACGTTTCTATTGGACATAATGCACTGGTACATGGTTGCATCATTCAAGACAATGTGTTAATTGGAATGGGCGCTATAGTAATGGATAATTGCGAAATAGGCAGCAATACGATAATAGCAGCAGGTGCTGTGGTACTTGAAAATACAAAGGTTGAAGCAGGAATGATATATGCAGGTGTTCCCGCCAAAAAAGTAAAAGATATTAATCAGGAACTGATAAGCGGAGAAATTAATCGCATTGCCAATAACTATTTAATGTATAGTGGTTGGTTTAAGGAAGAGAAATAATTATAATACCAAATGTTCTGATTTTACTTCTTGTCCAAAAAACAACCCTGCGGCTTTATCAAAATTTTCGGCTGAATCGGTAGTGTAAAAATCAACAGCGCCTCCTTTACTGCATTTAGAAGCTATTTCAGAATGTCGTTTTAAATAATCAGCCAAACTTTCTGCTACAATTTCGCCTTGTGAAATTAATGTGACGGAAGAAGATAGATGCTGTTTTATTTTATTGATGAGTAGTGGATAATGCGTACAGCCCAATATGATTGTGTCTATTTGTTTGTCTTTTAACAAAAGGGCATCAATGTTTTTTTTGATAAAATAATCGGCACCATCGCTTTCAAACTCATTATTCTCCACCAAGGGAACCCACATAGGACAAGCTTCCTGATGAACTGTAAGTTGAGGGAAAAACTTTTCTATTTCAATTAGATAGGAATTGGATACAATTGTTCCCGTTGTGCCCAGTACCCCAACATGTCCGGTTTTACTATACTTTCCAACTACTTCAGTAGTTGGACGAATAATACCCAATACTCTCTTTTCGGGTGCAATAAGCGGCAAATCTTTTTGCTGAATGGTTCTTAATGCCTTTGCTGAAGCTGTATTACAAGCTAATACAACTATTTCACAACCCATAGAAAATAACTGCTTTACACTTTGCAGGGTAAATTCATAAACCGTGTCGAATGAACGATTACCATAAGGAGCGCGGGCATTATCTCCTAAATACAAATAATCGTACTCAGGTAATTTTTTTACAAATTCCTTCAGCAGTGTTAATCCTCCGTAACCGGAATCGAATACTCCTATTGGGTTTTTTACTGCCATAATTTTCACTCAAATTAATTTTTGTGCAAGGTAAAAAATGTTAGTCTATTGTTTAAAACTTTATTTAGAATGATTATAAATAGCAAAACGTTCCTTTACCTTTGTAAGGAACTAATATAATAAATATATCATGTCAAAAGAAATCATTAGACAATTCAAAATTGCTACAATCGGAAAGGAAGGAAAATTAGAAACTGGAATGAGTAGTGATAATTACATATCATTAGAATTTATCAAAAAAATGATAGGCTCTATATATGAATTTGGTATTCAAAAACAAAATGGGAAAGATATAGGTTGTCTCGGAACGCCAATTTTTACTGGATTTAGAGTTGAAAGGAACGATCTATTTGTTGAGTTTTATTTAGAATAATTTTAATCATTCAGCTTTAACACCGCCATGAATGCACTTTGCGGGATTTCAACACTACCTACCTGACGCATACGTTTTTTCCCTTCTTTTTGTTTTTCAAGTAATTTACGTTTACGCGAAATATCACCACCATAACATTTTGCAGTAACATCTTTACGAATTGCTTTTATGGTTTCGCGCGAAATAATTTTTGCTCCAATAGCTGCTTGTATAGGAATTTCAAACTGCTGACGAGGAATAAGCTCCTTCAATTTTTCGCACATTTTTTTTCCGAAGTCGTAGGCATTATCTCTATGTATCAGTGATGACAATGCATCTACAGGTTCTGAATTTAATAAAATATCCAATTTCACTAAATAACTTGCACGATAATCCACGGGCTGATAATCGAACGAAGCGTATCCTTTTGAAATAGTTTTTAAACGGTCATAAAAGTCGAATACAATTTCGCCCAAAGGCATATCAAACATTAACTCTACGCGGTCGGTAGTTAAATACACCTGATTGGTTAATATACCGCGCTTGCCAATACAAAGCGTCATGATGTTACCAACGTATTCTGACTTTGTAATAATTTGTGCTTTTATGTAAGGCTCTTCAACTCTGTCCAGCTTACTAGGGTCGGGTAAATCAGAAGGATTGTTGACAATAATCAAGTCACCTTTGGTTGAATATGCATGATATGACACGTTAGGTACAGTAGTAATTACAGTCATATTAAACTCTCGCTCCAAACGCTCCTGAACAATTTCCATGTGTAACATGCCAAGAAAACCACAACGGAAGCCAAAACCAAGTGCAGCAGACGATTCAGGCTCCCATGTTAATGAAGCATCATTCAGTTGCAGTTTTTCCATTGAATAACGCAGTTCTTCAAAATCCTCTGTATCCACCGGATAAATACCTGCAAATACCATTGGTTTCACATCTTCAAAACCGTCAATACCAAGCGATGCCGGGTTTTCAACACTTGTAATAGTATCACCCACCTTTACTTCACGGGCATCTTTAATTCCTGAAATGATGTAACCTACATCACCTATCGTTACTTCATTGCGAGGTTCTTGTTTTAAACGCAAAACCCCTACTTCATCGGCAAAATATTCCTTGCCAGTTGCCATGAATTTTACTTTTTCGCCTTTCTTAATTTTACCATTTACTATTTTAAAATAAGCAATAATACCCCGGAAAGAATTAAAAACAGAATCAAATATCAAAGCTTGTAATGGTGCGTTAACGTCACCTTTTGGAGCAGGAATTCGTTCAATAATGGCTTGTAAAATTTCATTAACGCCCATTCCGGTTTTGCCGGATGCCGGAATAATTTCTTCGCGTTTGCAACCCAACAAATCAACAATCTGATCTTTCACTACTTCAGGTTCCGCGCTTGGCAAATCTATTTTATTTAAAATGGGGATAATCTCCAAATCATTGCCCAGTGCTAAATACAAGTTGGAAATAGTTTGTGCCTGAATACCCTGTGCCGCATCCACAATAAGCAATGCTCCTTCGCAAGCTGCAATAGAACGCGATACTTCATAAGAAAAATCAACATGGCCGGGAGTGTCAATTAAATTTAAAATGTATTTTTTTCCATTAAAAGTATAATCCATCTGAATAGCGTGGCTTTTAATGGTAATGCCTCGCTCCTTCTCCAAATCCATATCATCTAGCACCTGCGCCTGCATTTCGCGCTTATTGACAGTATTCGTATATTCCAGCAAACGATCGGCAAGTGTACTCTTACCATGATCGATGTGCGCAATGATGCAAAAATTTCTAATATTATCCATACGTGTAAAATTCTTCTTTCCCTAAACGGAATGCGAATTTACTAATAATATGGATACTAACTGAAGCATAGGCAAATCAGCCTTATTGACAAAACAATTTAAATAAAACGGATGGTTTTTATCGGGCAAGGTTTACGTCTGTATGGAATGAAGCCAATAAGTTGAAATTCATAAGAAGAATTAATAGCATTTGTTAATAGCGATAACGATCTGCCTAATGAAAAACCTAATTTAAAATAGCGGAATTGCAGTCCTGCATTATAAATAAATGTCTGGTCATTTCTATAAGATACTCCCAACAAAAACCATTTATACTTAGCCGTGATACCAACTAATAATTGAGAAATATCTTGCTGCTTTATATAAATAATGTTTGGTGAAAATATAAAATCGCGCTTGGTGTCTTTTTTAAAACTCAAATTTGCACCTGCATTAATTGTTAATTTCATTGGCAAAGCAATATTTGTTAACAACCCTTCATTTGGCTGGTTAATGTGAAATAGTGCCACGCCTCCGTAAATATTCTTTGTATACATAAATATTCCTGAGCTAGCATCAAAATAGTTTATTTTATCTTTTGCTGAACTCGGTAATGAGTAAGGTGAAACAAGTCCGGTTCTCGCATCAATCGTATCAAATGTAACGTTGCTCCAATCTATGGATTTTTGAGAATAACCAACTCTAAATCCCAATTGAACTGCCAATTTTTTTTTGAATAATTCAAAATGTGGAGCGTAGTTTAAATTGTAACCAGTGGTTGTAAGTGATGCAGGACCAGCAACATCGTGAATTGCATCAAACCCAAGTCCTCCTCTCAAAAAACGAACATATTGGTCGGCTGAAAAATGATATGTTATATATTTAACATCATTATAACTTGGTTGATTCTGTAGACCTCCTGAAACAACCAAAGTGCTATCTGTTCCAGCAATAGCGGGATTCAAATAGGTTCTTGTGTAAAGGTTCTGCGAAAAAATAGGGTCTTGCGCTTTACTATTTTTTATAGAAATAGAAAAAAACAAAAACAAAATGGAATAGCTCTTTATGAAATTCATACTGCCAAAATGGTAAAAAATTTTCTGCTGTTTATTTTAAAACAAACATAATAAAAGAACCACAAAAAGAGATATAAGCTATATGCTATCAATAACTTTTTATAAGTGTAGTTATGTTTAAAATAAAATTACTGAATTTTGAAAATCATTTAAAAATGAAAAAATGAAAATTGAAGAATACATTTCATTAAAACCATTCAACACTTTTGGTATTGATGCAAAAGCAAGATACTTTGCAGAACCGGCATCAGTTAATGAGTTTCGGGAAGTATTGTCTGAAAATAAATTTACAACTGTTCCTAAATTTATTTTAGGTGGCGGTAGTAATGTGCTATTAACTAAAGATTTTGAGGGACTGGCACTAAAAAATAATATCAAAGGCATTGAATTAGTAAAAAAAGATCAGGACTTTTATTATGTAAAGGCAGGTGGCGGCGAAGTGTGGCACGATGTAGTAATGTACTGTGTAAATAATAACTATGCAGGTTTAGAAAACTTATCGCTTATACCCGGTAGTGTAGGCGCAGGACCTATACAAAACATTGGTGCGTATGGCGTTGAGCTTAAAGATTATTTATTTGAACTGGAGGCCTTAAATATAAAAGATCAAACAATACGCATATTTAATAATGTGGAATGCAAGTTTGGTTATCGCGAGAGCATATTTAAAAGAGAACTAAAAGATCAATACATTATCACTTCTGTAACATACAGGTTATTAAAAAATCCTAAGCTCAACACCCGCTACGGAGCCATTGAAAAAGAACTGGAGGAGATGCATGTCAAAAACGTAACAATAAAAGATATAAGCCAGGCTGTGTGCAATATTCGTAATAGCAAATTACCAAACCCCACACAAATTGGTAATGCAGGCAGTTTCTTTAAAAATCCGGAAGTGCCGCGTAGTGTATTAACTAATTTAAAACCTGCGTTTCCTAATATTGTGTCGTATGATATTAATGCCGATAAAGTTAAGCTAGCCGCAGGATGGCTTATTGAACAATGTGGCTGGAAAGGAAAAACTATAGGTGATGCAGGGGTTCATAAACTTCAGGCATTGGTATTGGTAAATTATGGCAATGTCAAAGGCAATGAAATTTTAGAATTGTCTCAAAAAATAATTGATTCTGTAAAAAATAAATTTGGAGTAGAATTAGAAAGAGAAGTGAATATTATATAATTCTCCACTATTGTTATAGTGCACAAAAGTGAGCACTATCTGAGCGTAGAAGTAACCGAACCACGAAAAACGTATGTTTTGTAGTCTTCAGCAGCTACAATATTTATCACATAAACGTAACTATCCATGGGCACAATATCAGAGCCTCCGTTTACTGTTCCGTTCCATCCCTTATTAATATCTGTACTATAAAACATTTTATTACCCCAACGATCATAAATAGTCATGTTATATTCTGACAAAACAAGCCCGTCTCCTTTTGGTAAAAACACATCATTGATGCCGTCATTATTGGGGCTAAACGCATTAGGCACATAAAGTGTAAATGGCAGATACACTCTTACATTTTGCGTGGTAACACCGCTGCAAGCCACACCTGTACTTACTGTCAACTTGATGGTATAAGTTCCGGTATCTTTATAAACATGAGCACCCGGCACTTTAAAAGGAGATACTGTACTATCTCCAAAATCCCACAACCAACTAGTCGCAGCAATTGAATTGTCGGAAACAGTTACCTCCGGATCAAAATTAGAAACTCTTGCCTGACTTACTGAAAAACTTGCGTAGGGACGTTCGTCTATTGTTGCAATTGCACTACTATTGTTAATAGTTCCATAACATCCCTGATAATTACCCAACGCGTCTGTACCAAAAACATTGTCATGAACACTTATTAGTGAGAACGTAAATATCCCGGCAACAGATGTCGATTGGGGGTAAATTAAAGAGTCCACAGAACCTGTTGTTATGTTTAGGCTGATAATAGTATCCTTACCATTTCTACTTAATGATACGGAATAAGGATGTGTTCCGCCCCAACCTTTAATAATTATATTAGG
>Ga0302280_1001259_pt1 | contig 21198 bp, 18 predicted proteins | sample III_Fen_E1_1_FD_198771 | JGI IMG/M metagenome (GOLD analysis project Ga0302280, IMG submission 198771) | Peat permafrost microbial communities from Stordalen Mire near Abisko, Sweden - III_Fen_E1_1 | ecosystem: Environmental > Terrestrial > Soil > Wetlands > Permafrost | place: Sweden: Abisko... | reverse complement strand
GATCATATATTGAATGGTATAATTAATAAAGAAAATTTTAACGTGACATATCACACAATAAGCAATAATATAAAATTTGCATTTCCTGTATTTGAATCTATTACTATGACATTAATGAAATTTATGCGCAATAAACTTGGTAAATATACTTTTATTGATAATGACATACAAAGTGATCATTTTACAATACTAAATTGAATTATTAATCAAAAAATATATTGCTGTGTTCAATAATTATAGCATTATTAGCATTTATCATAATATTATTATAATTTTTTATCATTTCATAATCTCCCACAACATTTATTGTATAATCATTATAATATGAATTTACGCCAAATTTCACATCATATTTCCCATTTTTGTCAATTACCATTTTATGTCTTGTATCATATTTTAAATTCCATCTACATTCTTTTGCTCTTGTAACTTGATTAATAACATAATTTCTAACACCAGAAGTAGAAGATTTCACAACATTGCATGCCACTAAATTTGGATAACACACATATGTATTTTCATTGTATTTTTCTTGTAACTCTATCAATGCTATATCTGTTGGTTTCAAAAATGAAGACAATAGTTCGATAATTTCATTATACATACTATGATCAAACGAAATTGCAAAAGTTCCCAATGTTTTGTATGGATGATAATAATTCAAATTTATATTTTTATCAATATATTCCCATGTATTCTCTTTATAATAATAAAATTGACTTGCTCCCAAATACATCATTTTATAATCAAAATCAATATATTGTTTAATTCTTTCAGAAATATCATTGCATAAATATACATCAGGTTCTAAAATCAATATTTTTTTATAATTATTCTTCATTGCATCTTGTAATATCATTATGAAAGTATTAATATGACCTATTTGTCCTTTTGTTAATAATACAATATCTTTATTTTTATTTTTTTTGATAATTTGTTGATTAATAAATTTTCTGTGATTTTGATCTGTCATAAGATGTCCATTATGTCCTTTGAAATATTGTACTTTGATATTTTGTTCTTTAAGTTTCCATAATATATTTTCAATTTCATTTTCTGATATGTATGGAATGTATATATTATCAAATAGTGTGTTTAATATATGTTTATTTATTAAAGACATTTAATATAAATTATGAAATTATTAATATGTTATGGAACGAGACCAGAATATATAAAAGTAAAATCTCTTATACAGCATTTCAAAAATGTTGAAACATTATTCACTGGACAACATGAGAATTTAATAGAACCATCAAATAAAATAACTCACAAATTAGATATTCATAATTATACAGATAATAGATTAAATAATATAATTATGTCAATACTGAAACATTCATATATATTCAATGACATAACTCATGTACTTGTTCAAGGAGACACTACTTCAGCAATGGGAATAGCTCTATCTGCATTCCATCATCAAAAACAAGTCATTCATTTGGAAGCAGGTTTAAGAACATTTGATATATTTGATCCTTATCCTGAAGAACTAAATAGGCAAATGATTTCTAGAATCGCAAGTATTCATTTGTGTCCAACAGAACTAAACAAACAAAATTTAATAAATGAAAATATCAGAAATAATATCTATATTGTTGGAAATACTGGTTTAGATAATATTTCAAAAAATAATATTTGTTACAATAATAAAGTATTAATAACATTGCACAGAAGGGATAATCATCACAATATAGATAAATGGTTCATGGTGTTGTCTCAAATTGCCAAAAAATACACTGATATTGAATTTATATTCCCAATTCATCCAAATCCCAGTATTATTGGATATGCAAATTTATTGGAAAATATAAATGTAATAAAACCAATAAATCATTCCGATTTAATTGTGTTATTAAAAGAGTGTAAGTTTGTGATTTCAGATAGTGGAGGATTACAAGAAGAAGCATCTTTTCTGAATAAAAAAATAATTATTTGTAGACAAAGTACAGAAAGACCAGAAATTCTTGGTACATATGGAATATTATGCCCAATTCCGGAATCGTTAAGTGATATAGTTGATGATGTTTACAATGATTACAAGATTGATGCAAAATGCCCATATGGAGAAGGTGATTCGTGGGAAAAAATAGGTAAGATATTAAATTTAACATAAAAAAATTGAAATTGCAAATATTTGAATGTTGCATTGAAAATGAATATGGTAAAATGGGAAATAACATAAATAAGACTCATACTGGAATCAGCTTAAATAATGGTGCAAGTTATGTCATTTTTGAAAAAAATACAATAAAACAAGTCAAATATAGGAAACATAATAATACTCAACATATTAGCTTTACATTCAAAGATAATAGTGAATATTCAATTGAAAGTGATTTAACACATAACTTTAAAATCAAAGACTCTTCCAATATAGCTAAACTAGTTAAATATTTAATAAATTAATTTTTGTATATCAATTTGAATTTCAATATGTTATGCGATGATGCATTAAAACTAAACTTACAATCTGGCACAATATCAATGTTTAATTCATAATTTTCTAACTTGTGCATAATTTTCACATGTGGTTTTTTTAAATTTGTATTACACATTTTATAAACTTTAACATAATAATCATCAATTACTTTATTTGCAGATTCAACATCAAAACCATATTCTTTCAACATATTATAAAAAGTATTTACCTCCAATATATTATTTTTTATTTCATTGCATTTATTTTTTTTGCAATTGTCCAAATACTGTAATTCCCTTGATGTTAAAATTTTTTTTCCGAATCTTGTTTCAACATTAAAATCACCAATTATCAATATATTTTTAATGTATTTGTATGCTTCAATGATCATTTTAAACATATTGGAAATATCATTCGATTTTTTGAATCTATTGTGTACGTTTATAATTAGTATATCTTGTTTGTTATTTATTTTTAATAATGATACTTGAATGCATCCATCATTCACTATGTTATCATCATTATTATATGTAAAAGTTGTATTTTGCGGTTCAATAAAATTATCAACTGTAATATCACTTTTTGTAGATCCAACAATAAAATATTTTAATATATTATCTATTTCAGGTGATTCTGAATTTATTTTGCCATAACTCTGCATATAATAAGATTTTAGGTCCAGAATATCTATGGATGGTTTTATTTGTACAGCATCCACATTTTTAATTTTAAATTTAATATCATGTATTTTTTTATCATTCACATCACAAAATTCTGAAAATACGAATACATCTGGTTTTAAATTTTCTGATACTCTATTCACCAAATGATTATTGTATACTTGAAAAAATCTATTTTTGATATAACATGAATATGTATTTTTTCCATCAATATTATTTTTCAAAAAATTCAAAGGAACTACTTTTGTATGGTTCAATTGATCAATGATATCCATATTCCCATCTTTAATGTCTTTAATATTAATATTGTTATCAAATTTATTATCAACATACTTTTTTACATATTGATCAAAATTTGTGAAATCTGGATCTTGTGACCATTTGTCAATACCCATATTCATGTATTCGAATGTTATTATTTTATCCATTATAATATTTACCTTTAAAAAAAGATTGAAATTATAAATATTTAACAAATATTATTAATGATAAATGAATAAATGAGTTTTAATGATTTTATTAGCGTTAGTACAAATAAACAGGATGATAATGAATTAAAAATATTCAATAAAAATGATATACATAGTGTGCATTTTTACGTAACATCTGTTAAATATGGCTTATATAACATTGAAAAACATCATTGTATTGAAATTACATTTAAAAATAATGAATATCCCATATATACCAAATGTATACATCATACTCAAAAGTTCATAATAAAAGATTCGTCCAATATCAATCAATTATTTGAGTCATTAAATAATTAAATATAAATGCTTAAACAATTTAAAATATATTATTTTATTTATGGATAACACAACAAAATTTAAATTTATGGCACAAAGAAAAAAGATAGCCATTTGGGGTTGGTGGCAAGGAAGAAATCTTGGTGATTTGTGGATATTGGAATCATTGAAAAGGAAATTTCCAGGAATAATACCAATAACAACAGAAGAAGAAGATTTTTCAAAATATGATTTTATGATTATTGGCGGTGGTGGATTATTAAATGGTCCAAGGCTGAGAGCTCCATACAATAAACCAATACCAACACAATATGGTTCTTTTGGTCTAGGTGGAGAATTTGATATAAAAGATAAAGAATTATTGCAAGATCTAATAAATTCATCCCAATTCTTTGGAGTCAGAGATAAACATAACATGGAAACTTATTCTAATAATCAAGTGACAAAATTAGAAATATCTGGTGATTGTACTTTTATGTTTCCATTGAGAAGATATAATCCAAACAAACTAATAAAAACTATTAAATTAATATGGAGAGATCCATTTGGACTATTAAAGTGGGATAAATCAAAGCATCATCAAGATGATGGATTAGTTTTAAATGAAATGTTTGGTAATTATTTAGGTCCGATTCCTTTTAATGATAATTTAAAATGTTTGAAATTTTACACAGATACATTGAAAAAATATGGTAATGTAATTTTTGATAATTATGTATCACAACAATTTGACACAAAAGAAATGTATGACAGATTCAAAGGTATTGATTTAGTTGTAACAATGAGATATCACGGTGTTGTGGCAGCAGTGCAATTGGGAATTCCATGTATTGGTTTGGATATATATCCAAAAGTAAGAACTATAATGACTGATGTTGGGTTGGAGAAATATTGCATAAAATTGAATGACATCAATAAAATAAATAGTTTGATTAATGATATCAAAACAAATTGGGAAGAAATAAGAACTAAAATGGATACTTACACCAAAAAGAATTATGTATTAACCAATAAATTTGCAAATAATGCTGTAGGAAAAATATTAGAGTTAATGAAATAAATAAATAAATTATGAATTATAAATTTTGATTACTTTACCTGCTTTGCGACATATTGGACACTCTTTACATGATTGCGCACATTCAAAACATGCACACAAATGTCTACATTCAAGAAATACTGCATCTTTTTTGTTTTCAAAACAAATCACACATTCATTTTCATCATCTTCTTTTTCTTTATTATTTAAATCATTGGATGCGCTTTTGATTTCTTTATCTTTATTATCATTTAAATTAAGTGAACATATTTTACTTTCTTTAAACTTATCTGGTACATGTTCTATTGCATTTGCATACATGTGCCATGCTCTTACACACATTTCTTCACTCAATAAATCTTTTGGAATATACCTTATGTTTATTGGATTTGCATTTTCATTCACAGATTCTTCTTTTTTTTGTCCAAGAATATTTTTCAAAGAAGCAACTCTATCATTTGCATTTTCATTCACAGATTCTTCTTTTTTTTGCCCAAGTATATTTTTTAAAGAATTTATTCTTACATCAACATTTTGATTTTCTTTTTTCTCTCCAAATTCTTTTTTGAAAGAATGAATCTTATCATCAACATCTTGTTTATCATCATTCAATTTTTCACTTTGATTTGCCATTTTTGAAAAAATAGAAGATTTAAGATTTTTTAATTTTTCTGGAGTTAATACATCATCATCTGATTTTTTTGAAGAATTATTATTATTTTGTCCACCAAAAAATTGTGAAAAATCAGGTGCTTGCCCAAAAGAATTTTTCTTTTGCTCATTCAAAAGAAATGATAATATGTCAGAGTTATTATTTTGTGAAACATTAACTTTTTCATTACTTTTTGTTTCTTCAATATAATCATTGTAATAAATTGTTCTATTCAATATCTTTTTTGGTTCTGGTGTATTATCAAAAACACCTGTCTCTTTTTCACCATTACTCAAGATTCTTGTTCCTTCAATCAAACACAAATTTTTATCGAATGTTCCAAATTCAACCAAATTTTTAGCAACAAAAAATGCATCAGTAAATTTAAAACCATCAAATTTACCAATGAAACATCCTAATTTTTGATTCTCATAATCATAATGCTTAATATCATAATTGTAATAAATTTTGGGTTTATAATTTACACTTTTTGTCCACCAATAATAATTAGAAATTACATGTGTATCTATGACACAATTTGGTTTGTAAGTTATGGAATTATTTAATGGTTGAGTATCGGTTCCTCCAAGTTTATGTTGGTTACCATTATCACAATATATAGATTTACTATTTTTTGTGTCAATCATGTATCCATCAGAATAATTTTGACATAGTTTATGATTATATTTTTTATCAAAAAAACCAATAAAAATAACATCATTTATATTTTTCAATCCAACCAATATACTATTATATTTGAATAACATCTCCATATTTGTATTATTTGTATTTACTATCTTATAATAAATACATTTATCAGAAGATGTTCAATATATTCGATTTTCAACTTTTTCGCTATAAATAAATTATGAAAAGTACAGTTTAATTGCTTTACTTTCCTTGCGGCATATTGGACATATTTCACATGATTTGGAACATTCAAAACAAGTTGATACATGTCCACATTTTATAAAAGCAGAATTTGCACAATTTTCAAAACAAACTACACATTCATTTAATTTTATTTCATCATTAGTATCATTATCACACAAATCATCACCTTTAAAACAATTTAATTTATTATCATAAATTGATTGATTATTTTCTGTTTTTAATTCTATTTGGCTTGCAAAATTCCCAGATATACATGTACCATCATTAAATATTCTTATTCCTTTGATTAAACACAAATTCACATCAAAAGTTCCATATTCAATCAAATTTTTAGAAACAAAAAATCCTTCATTAAAAATGATCCCATCGTATTCACCAATAAAATATCCATACTTTAATTTATTATATTTAACATTATAATTATAATAAATTTTGCTATTAATATTTTTTCCCCACAAATATTCATTTACACATTCATTGGAATCTATAGTGCAAGTTGGCTTTTTAGTAATAAAACTCTTCAATGGTTGATCATCATTAAATTCAATATTGTATGATGATTCAACTGCATTTTTATAATATACATTTCCATTTTGATGATTTTGATGTGGATCAATTTGATATCCATGAAACAATATTGCATTATTCCTATCAATTCCCTTAAAAAAACCAATGTATGTTGTTTTATTTGTACAATTTACATCTTGTGGATCAGATGTTTGTTTTATACCAATCATATTATCCCTATAATTAAACAATATTTGAGCATTCGTATTTCCCATTATTTATTTGGACATAACTTGTAATGTAACATTCTATACATTAAAATTTCAACTTTTTGTCTAATACGTCCACAAATAATTTATTCCATCTATTGTTCCATTGATGTTCCTTTAAAAATCTATTATAAGAGTTTATCTTTAAAATCTCCAATTTATTCTTATCCTTCAATAAAATATCAATTTTCTTGACAAGTTCATCTATTGTTTTGTATGTCAATATCTCTTTATCTATATCAAAATATCTTTTCACTTCATCAAACTCAGATGTTATTAATGCCAATTTACATGATGCTGCCTCAAATAAACCAACTTTCACATTTGTATATCCTGCAACTGTTTGAGAAAAACTTATATATATATGTCCACTATTTAATGCCATGACATGTTCATCACCATTAACTTTGATAGCGTGATATTCATGTGGCCATCCACCACCATAAACACCAACATTAAAATGTTTTTTAAGTTCATCAATAACTTCTACTCTTTCACTTCTTGCACCAGCCACAACAATAACATCATATTTTTTGGGTATATTCAATGGTTTGTGAATTTCGGTTGAACATGCAAAAGGCATTAACATTGTATTGTTTTTGTTATATTCGGTGTTTAGAGAATGTTCCGAATTTGTGCAAAAATAATCATATTTATGAGCATAATATTTTCCATTGTACGGAAACACATCTGGATCTGACAAAGATATACCAATTGTTATTACATGATTTTTCTTCAAATGTCTGAACATTTTCTCGCTGAATGTCATACCTCCACTATTTGTTATCAACATATGTGGTTTGAATACACTTATTAGATGTTTAATTTTATCATCAGACAAATAACGTATGTATTTCCCAGCATAATTAATTTTATCTGGTTCAACATTTACCAACCATTCCGATGTATAATCATCCACATTATCACCATCAAATATTTTTGTATCAATCTCAACTGTCTTGTATGTTTTCTTCAAATCATTCACCATTAACTTAACTATATCATTGTCAAATTGCCAATACGATCCAAAATGAACAACTCTTAAATTATTATATAATATAGCATTCAATAAATCATTATTTATATTTACATTATTTGTATCACACTCATCAAAAGCATTGCAAATTTCAATATCATTTGATTTGCAAAATAACGAAATATACAAATTATCTGTATAAATTTTCTTGCATGTGAGCAACTCATTCATCAACTCTTCAGAATTATCAACAATTTTAATGATTTTGTTTATTTTAATGTCATTTATAAAATTCAATGATTGTTTCATATTTGGTCCATTGTAAATAATGAATTTTATTTCTTCATCAATCATTTTATCACCATCATAATTATCCACGGAATCCAATATTACACCCATAAATTCTCTTGTATTATCCATAAATTTATCAAAAATAATATTAGATTTAACAGGAGTAATTTTTGCTTTTGAAAAATATTGTGTATTTATTTCTGCATTCCCAAAAACTGAAATATATTTAATATTCATGCCTTCAATAATCTTTGAACAATCAATGTCATTATTTATTCTGAAATTCACAAAATATATATTTTTTACAGCATATTCACTTTTCCAATAATATCTCAAAGATGCACTATCGCACATTACAACAATAAAATCAATATTATTCAAATTATTTTTTTCGAGTTTTACAATATTTGCAAATTCGAATAATTCAGTTGCATGTAATTTTTGCAACTCAAAATTAATATTATTTAAATCACCTAATAACCCAATAGTGAATATTTTTTTTATACATTTGTCAATCCCATTCAAATATTCATCAAATTGATGTTTTGAATATATTATGTTATTTAGATGTGATATCTTGTCATTATTTTTTAACATTACAATTGAATCGTATTCATCCAATAATTCTTGTTTTATTGGAAAATCATACACGCAATATAATACTTTATCATGTTCTATTACATTATTGTATTTTTTAAAATATTGGTTATCATATATCAAAATTATTGATGTGTCACCTATTTTAAATTTATCCAAATATTCATCAAATATATCTTGCGAAATAATGATTTTTGAATTTAATTTTTTATATAATTTATTTGAATTTTTTATTATTATTATTGTGCCATAATCAGATTTATCAAAAAAATCATCATAATTACCATCATTATTAAACATCACAATCATACATTTATTATTCAACAATAGAGATATTTCTTTGTATGCATAAATATTACTATAATTTTCATTCACTTTATTCTTTAATATTACAATCTTATCTTGTCCCATTTTTGTTGTTATTGTTCCAGTTCTTTTATAATATTTCATCAAAGGTTTATTAATGTGTGATACTTTGTTAGAAATCACAAATGTTTTGATGACAAAATCATAATCTTCTGCCCCAAACAAATTAATATCAAATCCTTTTATTTTATTAACTATGTCCATCTTCCATAAATAACATGGCATTCCTTTCCATAATTCTCTTATATTTCCATGATTATATTCACTCAATGGAACTATTTTTTGTGCATTATTTCTAAATTCATTTATTGTTTCATAATCAGAATATGCAAAATCATTACCATTGTCAATTTTTAATTTTAATTCGGCAAATGCATCATATCTAAACTCATTATCATCTGATATCCATGTCCAAAATGATCCAGTGCATGCTTTAATACCTTCATTTAATGCATTTGGCAAACCTCCATTTTTCACCAAAGTTTTTATTTTAATTTTTTTGAATTTTAGTGAACTCAAATAATTTTTAAGTTCTTTTTGTGTGGATCCATCATCAACTATTATCAATTCCCAATTTTTATATGATTGATTGAATATACTATTTATTGCTCTTTGTATCAATGGAAATCCATTCAATGTGGGCAAAACAATAGAAATCATTGAAACTTGTGAATATTCCAAATCCATCAAATTATCATTTTCTGTATTTGATATTGTTCTTATTAATACTGGATTTGGATGTAACACATAACATTTTTTTAATTTTTGATATGCAATTAAACTATCATCAATTGATTTGTTCATTTGTGATAAATGTCTCAAAATTTCAGTGTAACAATCTTTCTTTACTGCATATGCAAATGAACCTTTGACATCTTTTGCAATCAAAAAATTTGTATTTAATACATCTGTATATTTTTGTTTATCACCAAGATATAATAATATCCAATCATTTGGTGCTATCATTAATTTTGATATCATTGTATTAAAATCATTGTGCAAGTGAATATTATTTTCAAATATCAAAATATTTTGATAATTATTTTTTCTTGCTAACTCTATCGCTTTCATATGTGTTAATAAATATACATATTCTTTTATTGATTTGATACTTGTGTCCAACAAATTACTAAATTCTTTTTTAATTGTGGCATTTTCACTATTGACAATGTCAATCTTTTCATATATAATATTATATCTTGACATTAATCTATCAATTCTATTAATATTATCTTCATTGCGAGTATCACATAAAACATATACATAATTAAAAATCAAATTTAAATTAACTTGCACACCATTTAATGGAGTTATTCTCATCTTAACGTCATCAATATTGTATGCAGAAAATCTCAATCCAGCATTTAATTTTGGTTCTAAATATTTTGCAACACTCAAAGTATTTTTAGATTCTGATGTTTTACCAGAAATTCCAAAATTATTTTTTAATGTATTCGATGTATTCAATGTATTCAATGAATTATTTTTTTGTATTTTATTACTGTTTATAGATTCAATTGAATTATCTGGTGTTATTTTTTCTTGTTGATGAGTTATCACTTTTGTTTCACTTGATGATGATAATTTAAAAATCATTTCTGGATTTATCTTCTCATCTCTTTTTGCATAGGGATCAAATGTTGTGCTTGTTTGTCTATTTATTCTTGTTATAGCAACTGGATATATAACATTTTTAGTTATTGTCACTGGTTTCACTTTTACAATCTCATTATTTTGCAATAAATTATATCTTTTAATCAGATGCGTATTTTCTATAATATTTATATCAATTTCATTTGCAATAATAAAATTTTTTGCAATTAAATATTTTATACTGTATGATTTTACACCCTGATACAATGTAATAAAACCAGTGTTTTTAATATTTCCTATTTTTGATTTTATATTCATACAATTTTTAAATGTACTCAATTCAATGCCATTATCAATATTTGGAAATATATCCCATTTTAATTTTAATATTAATTCTTTTTTAAAATATGACCCATAAAATAATATATACGAATTTTGATATTCTTCTTCTAGATATGCATTGTACTTTTCATGATTTAATTCTCTGTAATATACTTTATTGCATTTACTATCAACCATATAATCATGATCTGCACCTATAACATCATAATTTTTACTTATTTTTAAAACCTCTGTTATCCAATGTTCTGGAAAAATTTCATGACCACTTGATAACAATATTCCGCTAATATTTGGATATTTATCTTTAACATAATTTAATCCATTCTGAAATTTTACGCCCACTGTATTTTCATTTGACATAGAGTACTCCAAATCACACGATATTGCAAACTTTTTGTCCGATTCTGATGAAATCAATACTATCATATGTGGTTTATTTATTTGTCTATTTAAACTTGATACTGTTTTTAATAATATATTATGGTTATCATGCATATTCACTAAACAAATAATATCATGATTTATTGGAGACATCTTTGTTAATTTTTTTATTTTTCTTATTATTTCAATTTTATTGGTATCCCATTTTTTATTGTGTTTTCCCAGTAATTCATTCTGCGCAAATTCATTTGTATTAAAATAAAATAAAAATTTATTGTTGTAAAGTATTTTAAATATTTTTGGTTCGATTTCTTCAATTTTTATGCTTATACCATTTATTTTTTCTACTTTCAACATTCTGTTAAATTGATTTTCCAACTCAATTATTAAATTCATAATTATTATATATTATTACATATTTTATTATATCGTTTTTGCATGCGACTTTATATCACTAAAAATATGATAATTAAAAAATCATATTTTTATAAAAAAATTATTTGGTTTTTGGTTTTCTGCATATTGGGCAATTTTTAATCTTATCAAAACATTTCTTGCAACAACACATATGCATACACATCATGACACTTTTGAAATTATCATTTTTCTCAAAACAAACAATACATTCATCATATTTTTTAACCTTTGTTGTTATTGCTCTATAACGACATGCATGATCTTCACATTCAAATAAAATCTCACCAAATCCATCTCTTTGATAATTCAAATCATCAAATATAGTATCATCTTTTATTGGTTCATGTTGAGACCACAATCCAAATCCAGTCCATTGCATTTCCTCCAATTTTGGAATCATGTATTCATCTATTGTACTTCTTATTTGTTCTGTTCCATTTAAATTTAACACTGGTAATTCTAATGTTTCAATAGTTTGATGTGTGGCATTTCTAAAATGTATTGTTATTTGCCACTTTGAATTATACTGATTATTCATTGTTAAATAAATCAACAATATATAACATATCATTCAACCATTGCAAATTTCATTTTTTTTTGATGATATCATCATGACACTCTTTGATCGCTTCGCTCAGCTCATTATATTCGCAAAACTGATTAATCAAGAGTTTTATTTTAAATAACATTATCATTATCATTTCTCATATTGTTTCTTTCATTAACAACAGATTCTAATACTTTGTGTTCTACATCAGAATCTTTCATGAAATTTAATAATGCATTTGTATCTTTTGGAAAACACAATCCTCCATAACTCAACAAACCATCCGGACCCGGAACATCTGTGTGCATTTTATTTATCCATCCATTTTCGATCATCAAATCTTTGACATTATCATATTCAATATTATTTTTTTTGCATAATAAATACAATTCATTGAAAAATTGTATTTTAACTGCATAAAAACTATTTGCAAATAATTTCATTGATTCTGATTCATCTGATCTACACAATGAAATTTTCGCGGTTGGATAATATGCATTGTAAAATTCATATATTTGTTCTATTTTTTCATATAGACAATTATCTGAATTACCCAATACAATATGTTTTTGGTTGTGAAAATCTTCAAAGGCAGTTCTTGCAGTTAAAAACTCTGGATTATGAATTAAATCTAATCCATATTCAATTGATAAACTATTCGTTGTTTTTGGCAACAAAGTACTTTTCAATACTATTACTCCTTTATAATTATTTAAATTGGATAGTGTTTCTCTCAATGGTTCCAAATCATACGTTGCATCTTCAGTTTTAAATTGAGTTGGCAATGCTAAAAATAATATATCTGAATTCAATAAATCTTCAAAACTGCCAATATTTTTATATTTATCATAGCAAAACAAATTTTCATTTAATATCATTTTATGTTCAATGAAACTGTTCATCATCGAGGAACCAACGAACCCAATTCCACATATTCCAATTTTATATTTATTCATTTATATTAAATTTGATATAGATATTTTTTTATATGGAAAAATTGAAAATTAATCCATTTAAGTCATTTAATGAAAATATAGACAATATAAATGAACTATTATTATTGTGATGATGGGAAATTATTTGTGCTTGGCGCTAATGATTATTTTAATCTTGGATTAGGTCATATCAAAGATGTCTCCAGTCCACAACTATTAATGACTGATATTAATATAAAAATAATTGCCACAAGTAAAACACACACTTTAATATTGAAAACTGATGGTAAACTTTATATCTGTGGAACATGCATTAAAATATATAAAACACCACAATTACTTATTCAAGATCAAAATATCAAATCAATTCACTGTGGATACAAATTTTCATTAATATACAAAAATAATGGAGAACTGTTAGTTCTTGGAAAAAATGATGAAGGGCAATTGGGTTTTGGAAATTATGAACATATGCCTATGCTAACATTATTAATGAATGATAAAAATATAAAACAAATTTCATGCGGCACTGCTCATTGTATGATTTTAAAAAATAATGGCGAGTTATATACATTTGGAGATAATCAATCTGGTCAATTGGGACTTGGCAGCAATATCAAATATAAAGTTATACCAACATTATTAATGACAAACATAAATATTAAGAGTGTAAGTTGTGGTGACGATTATTCAACTATTTTAATGAATAATTGTGATATATTTACATTTGGTTCAAATAGTGTAAATCAGTTGGGATGTCGTATTACACAAGGAATAATGACAACTAATATATTCAAACCAATATTAAATGATTCGAATATAATAAAAGATGTAAAATCAATTTCAAATGGATCTAATCACACTCTCATTCTAAAACACAATGGAGACTTGATTGGTTATGGTAGTAATAGATCAAAACAGTTATTCACAAGTAAATTTTTACACACAGAAATATGGATACCAACATTAATAAAAAATGACACAACAATAAAACATATTTATTGTGGATGTTACTCTTCAATGATTCTTAAATATGATGGTGAACTAATAATTTCGCAAAATGGAGACAATAATTACATATCAATAAAATTTGAAAACATTAAAGCAATAAATGGAATGGAAATAATGCCATCATGGTCAAGAATAACTCATAAATATTACACAGAAACTTCTCAACAACAAATATTCACTTTCTTGTTAATCATTAAACGTAATGAACTGATCAAACCACCAAAATATATATTCATTAATTTGATAAATCTTTTTTTATGAATTCATTCACTTCCACAATTTTCTTCTTGATCATTTCATAAATATACTCAAATACATTTTCTAAAGATTCCATATTACTCAACATACGATTTATTTCAATTTTTACATAATTCATTCTCCCAAAATCATAAATAGTTCTCTTTTCCAATAACTGGAGACATGTATCATGATATCTCAATGCATTATATAACTTTTTCGAAACCCATCTCTTATCAAGTTGTTCATGTAATTTGTGTTGTTTGAACCTCTTGTATGCCTGCAATGAATACCCCAATTCATTTTTTAATGCTCTATCAATCATATTTATATCATAATACTTTTCCAAATAAATTTGCCTATAATCTATTTTGTTAATTGGTACAAATTTTGGATCATTGAATAAAGATTCTACTGCAAGTAAATAATTATTTTTTATTATTGATTCAAAATTATCATTTGAATAAATAGCAATATCATATTTTATATTATTATGTTCAAATGTATCCAAATCATAAACGCTAAAATAAGGATATTTATCGTTTCTATATTTTATTGGTTCTTTTTTAAAATCACCTACTATTATTATATCATAATCAGATTGTTTATTTGCAGATCCATGAACATGTGAACCATAATAATATACATTTGTTATTTTATTAATATTGATATCTAACTTTTTCAATGCTATGTTTAATACATCCATTTTTATATTGTATCTTGAACTAATAATCACTTTTTAATTAAAAATTCAATTTTTTCACCAGTCACAGTGAAGTTAAACCTATCAATTTTACAAAAAAAATGAAATATTAAATAATAGAACATTCTAATATATTACATTAAATCACAAATGGATGCATTAATAGAAACATACAATAATATACTAAATTTGCGTGATTTCAAAAATCTTAATATAATGACAATTTTCAATAATACAAAATTTGAACAAATATTAAATAATAAATCTTTAAAATTCCAACAGTTTACCAGTGATCCAGAAATAACTTCAAATACATGTTTATTATGCAATTTTACAACATCAAATACAATAAATATATTGAATAAATATAACATCAAAAAATGGATAACAATCGTGAACAATACAGAATTAAATATAATGGAACAATTGCAAAATGGAAATGGAATAATTGAATATCAAAATGTTAACTATACAATAATGTCTTGTGGATTTTTATCTTTCAAAAAGAAAATGATTGATTTGATAAATAAAAGTAATGGAATAATAGAATCAAATATGTTTGTTGTTGAACCTGGATGCATAATTATCAATAAAACTGAACTGCAAGAAAATGCAAATGAATTATTCAATGATTTCAATATCAATAATAAACCATCCTATGAATTGTCCGGAGAATTCAATGCAAGATTATGTTATTTGTCTTTTTCCAATAAATCAACCAAAAATATAAATGATACATTGATAAACTTGGGTCATTTGTCAATATATGGAGATATATATGTAACTTTTTTGATTGCTGGCATATCTGATGAAGTTTTAAAGGAATTTACAGCACACACTGAAGCAAAAATCAATAGACTAACGAGTAGTAAAACAACTGCAATGAATGATACTTTGTATAGAGTATTTGGAACACACGAAGAAATGAATTTGCAAAAAAAATATATATTAGAATTTATGGTGTTAAGAAATTCATATTTGAAAGATTGCAATGAATTAAATCAAAATAAAGAAATTCAAAATATGTTCAATATTGGTATGAAATCTACTGCATTTACTTTTTGTATGTCAGTAAAAGATTATCATAAATTATTCATAGGAAGAATGCCAGAAAATGGCAATGAATATGATATAAGATTAATGTGCAAAAAAATGTGTATTATGTTGCATGAGCTATATCCAAAAATTATTAAAGAACCAAATTATTATGAAAATGCACATAATTCTGATAAATTATATATTTAAAGAAAGTATTTAAACAATAATTCTTTCAATAAAACTTTTATGACAATTGGAATTCATTTTATCATTTTTATTATAAGATATATACATTGGTTCAAATAATGGATAAACATTTTTATATATTTCAATATCATCATTTGTCAACAAAGATATTTTTTCCAACTCTTTTAAATATCCAAAATAATAAGATCTTAAACTTTCTCCTTGATCAACATCAATTAATTTATCATTTATCATTATTTTATCAATGTTATTGATATACTGATCATTATCTTTGAGAAATCCATATCTAAAAAATATATATGATTGTCCCATTATATATTTTCTGAACATTCTATCATATCTGACTTCAAATGGTTCTATCTTAACATCATTATTGAATGCTGGTTCAATGTATAATTTCAATATTTGATCAAAAATTATATGACACACTTTTTTATGTTGTTTTTCATTTATTAAATTTTCAATATTTGGCAATGTTTCAATGAAATCAGTAACAGTATACATTTTATTATATTTATTTGGCCACAAATTTACTTTATTCCACCATTTATTATATGTATCACTTTTTAATCTCATATCATCAAAATTATGAACTGTCCATCTGAAATCTTGAATGAAAAATACTTCATATTTATCTATGAATTCTTTTAATTTATTTTCATCAGGATTAAATTCTCTAAAACCAGAAACATCACCCAACAAACAAAATTCCATACTTGCTCTCAATAATCCAAAAAATATTTGTTTATCTGAAAAATCAAAATTCTTCATTGAAGCAAATAATGGATATATCTTTCTTCCTTCCATTGTATCATATTTAAATCCAGCCTTTAACAAAGAATCCACAAAAAATACATCTGCACATATTAAAGTAATTGCTTCACTCATTAGTCTATAACAAATATACACAAATCTACTTATTGGATCTACTTCTCCACTGTAAATCAAATCAGGTATTGCTTGATGTGTCATATCATGCACAAAATATGTCAATTCATGCATCACATCTTTAATTTTCTTGACAAAAGGAACACCAGAATTTAATCCAGGAAACCAATAATTTGCTTGTCTATTACTTCTATTTGCTCTAAAAAATAATCCTTCATTAAGAACATGATTTATCATATTTGTAATTCCATATTTTTGTGAATATTCATTATTAATGTAAATATTGGATTCAAAAAATTCGTATGGATCTCTGTGTAGTTCCAATGGATTTTTATAATTTTGAGGATTGAAATGCCATTCATTCAAAATTTGTTTGTGTAAATATTTTTGTATGAATTGTCCAATACAATGATCTCTTGCTGACAATTTTAAACCTATGTTTTTTAGTTCATGATATGTTTGATTCAAATTATCTATTACAAAATAATCATCAAAACCAAATACCTTGACATTATTAACTTTCTTTGTATAATTAATGTGTCCATATACCTTATATTCAAATGTTCCAAGTTCTTTGATTCTTCTATTTTTGTTATCATTGTAAAAATCATATATATTGTAAAGCAATGCGCTAGTATGTACCACACTTTGCAATTGAAAATTCTTCTTAATGTCCAAATCAAATTCATTATTATTGATATCAACTCCTTTTAAATATGTTTTTTCTTCTATTTTTGCAAAAAACTTACCAATTGGTTTTTTATTTGTCACAGTTACGTTATATCTTTTGAATATTTGTTCTACTTCATTTAATTTACACAATGAAAGCGTTTTGAAATATATAATCATATTATTAATGAACAATATGATTATTATTGAGTAATGTATGTTATTTTTTATTCAATTTTTTAAATAACTTATCCCAAATGCATGTGTGGTTCCATATCAGGAATTCTGCTTTTTGTTCTATCTGCAGAACCACATTGATAACATGTATCTAAATTATCATAATCAGTTAAGTTGTTTGGACAAGCTGTTTTTGTGCATCCATTAATACCTTCAGAAATTGGTGAATTATCACTTTCCCACATTTGTCCAGATGATGGGTCCAATGCAAGTTGTCTGTGTGTTCCAATGTAATTTCTGGCAATATCGTATGTTCTTAATTTATCACCACGAAGTCCATATTTTGGTGCATTAACAGGTACAAATTCAACTGTTCTTGCATCAAATCTTTCTACATGTGGATATAACAAATAAATGAACAAGCAAACAATGATTACCACGAGAATAGTTTTTATATTGATTTCCATAATATCTTATAGTATATATTGATAAAAAAGTTGTAAAAAAAAGTTAAAAATATATAAATATATTACTGTAATTATATAATATGAATATATCAAATATAATAATAAACTCAACAATATATTATTTAACTTTCAACATATGTTATTATGTCTCTAGTTTAACAATGTTCGCAATTGATTACTTCGGTTTCTTTAATACTTTAAAAATACAAGAATATAATTATAATGATATGATGACTGATTATAAAAAATGTATACCAACAGTAATCATAAATGTATCTTTTCATACAATAATACCAATCATAATTATAACAAGTACCGTAAATATATTAAATATCGATTTTACATATGCTAAAATGTTTTCAGATATTTTATTGGCAACATTAATGACAGATGTATTCTTTTATACTGGTCATTGGATACTTCACAAACCATATTTCTATAAAAATTTTCACAAAAAACATCATGAAATTACTGCTCCTATTGGCCTTGGTGCCCTATATAATACTGCACCAGATATATATATCGGTAATATTATCCCAGTATATTTACCTATGATAATTTTATCATCACACCCTTTGACAATAAGACTCTGGATGATATTAACAACATTTAATGCAGTAGTATTATCACACAGTGGTTTCAAAGGATTATCAGAATTTCATGATTATCATCACGAAAAATTCAATAAAAATTATGGAATTGGTATATTCATGGATTATTTATTCAAAACACAATATTAAATATTTTCAATGAAAACTTTCGACTTTTTTAATATAAATAAAAAATCATAACTTTTAACAATATGATAATTCCAAAAAATCACCTTCACAATATTCTGCTAATACATATGATAATATTGCTATTACCTCAAATAATTCATGTCTGTCAAATCCCATAACATCATTTATTTTATTAACTAATTGTTTTAGTTCTTTGACTAGCTCATCATGTGTAAATCTTTTACAATCACTTGCTATTTCTATCATATATTTATTATGTCTAGATATATGTACATTATTGGTATTAACTCCACTATCATATACATTACATAGTGTTTCACCATCTTCATTAACTATTGAATATTCAAAATCACATCACATTATATTTATCTAATATTACAATACATATTCTTTAATATAAAATTTTCATATTTTCTTCAAAAAGTTGAAAATATTACATTATGACATTCATATATTTAATAAAAACTAATATAGATGTATAACTGTAAAAATATTGATTTAACAAATACCAATGAAATAAGTATTTGGGGAAGAATCGTAAATATCAAAGCAAAGGCAAATATATGCTTTTTGTTATTGGGGTATCAAACAGAAAGAATTCAATGCATATTGGAAAAGAAAAATATTGTTAATTATGACGAATTGTTGGATTTGCGTGTGCAATCTGTTATTAAATGTGCTGGATTATTAAAAGAATTACCGCCAAATAATAAAGGTATTAAAACTGCATCTGAAAAATATAGTAAAATAGAATTTCATGTTTCCAATCTTGAAATAATATCAAAATGTGATGTTTTACCAATTCAAGTTTCAGATATAGAAGATAATGGTAAAACACATGCAGAAGTAGGGCAAATGCACAGATTCAATAATAGATGGTTGGATTTAAGAGCAAATAGAAATATGGCTAAAATGATGTTGAAATCAAAAGTCACACAATATTTTAGCGAATATTTATTGAATAATAATTTCACCCAAATATTCTCTCCAAAGATCATTGGTGGATCATCTGAAGGTGGTGCTGATGTGTTCAAATTAGATTATTTTGGAAATAATGCATGTTTGGCACAATCACCACAATTATACAAACAAATGGCAATTGTGAGTGATCTCGATAGAGTTTTTGAAATTGGGCCAGTATTTAGAGCAGAAAAATCAGACACTAATAGACACCTTGCAGAGTTTATTGGTTTGGACATAGAACTTGTTATTCCACCAAATAAAAATCATCATTATGTCATTGATGTTTTGTGGAATACTTTAATATACATTTTTAATAATATTAAAAACAATTGTGGATATATTATTAATTCAATTGCAGAAAAAGAAGGATTTATTGAACCATTATTCACTAAAGATCCTTTTGTGATCACTTTTAAAAAAGGAGTGAAATTATTAAAT
>Ga0302280_1001258_pt1 | contig 21203 bp, 26 predicted proteins | sample III_Fen_E1_1_FD_198771 | JGI IMG/M metagenome (GOLD analysis project Ga0302280, IMG submission 198771) | Peat permafrost microbial communities from Stordalen Mire near Abisko, Sweden - III_Fen_E1_1 | ecosystem: Environmental > Terrestrial > Soil > Wetlands > Permafrost | place: Sweden: Abisko... | reverse complement strand
CGATTTACTTTCTTTTTTTTCTTTTTCTTTTTAGTTTTTGACACCCCCTCCCAATATTTCTTATTACCTTCTAAGCCGTGGAGATTTCCAGCGTTTTTTGCATCGCTTTTTCAATCGAGGGGGTCGAATAAAAAGTTGAATAAAAAATTCGAATTAGTGACCTTGAAAAAAAAACTTTTTACTTTTTGTTTTTTTCAATAAATCGAATTATTTTATTCGACTTTTTAATCGACCCCCTCGATTGAAAAAGCGATGCAAAAAACGCTGGAAATCTCCACGGCTTAGAAGGTAATAAAAATATTGGGAGGGGGTGTGTCACTGGGAGATTTTTGATTGGTGTGTATGTGGTCACACGCACACCAATGAGTGGCGATTGAGGTCAAGCGGATGGGTATGCAAGGGGCAAGCATCACTTTTTCAAGGAGAGGGGTACATCATCATGGACGCTGATTTCATCACTGAGCCCGATGAGCAATTCATCCGCGACGTCAAGGCCTCGGCTGATTTGACACAGATCAATCAAGAGCAAAGGCCCCTGAAAGAGGGAGAGTACCAAATGACGGGGACATTTGAGGCATTTGTCACGCGCGTGGTAGATGGAGAAACTTACTCAACAGTCGTTGAGCAGCGTGTGCCCAAGTCGTACAACAAGAAGACCAAGGACAAGAAGAAGGAGTATCCTGCTGCTGTGGTATTCTTTTTTCGTTTTGAGGCGCTTTCGCCTGAAATCAAAGATCATGCCGAGCTCAACACTGATGGACGTCCAGGGTGGCGCATTCTGGCAGACATCAAATACTTTCCGGGCGGGACCAAGTATTTAAACGAGCACCGAGATGCAGCTTGGGCTGATCCCACCAATGAGGAATTTGCCATGGTTCGTGAGTACATCACGCCGCAAGGTGACTTTGTGAAGCAGAAATGGCTGTACGTCAGTGCTGGCCAGCAACTCAAGATGAAGTTGCGAGACAGTCCCAAGATGTTGTTTCGCAGGGACAATCCAGATCAACCAGGTGTGCCACTTGTGCAACCCAGCACACCCCTGGTGCTATCCAATGTCAAGGTGATTGTCTATGTGAACTCCATGGAATTCACTGAGACGCTCCCATTGCCCGAGGGCAGCCCAGCAGATGCAGAGGCCCCCACGCAAAAGGTGACTAAGCTCATGGCTTTTCCCACTTATGAGTGCAAGGGCAATGCAAGCGTCAGTGCCACTTACGACAAGAACATGTGTCTGTCGGAAAGGCAGCACGCTGACAATGATCCAGCGCGTCATCAGCTGGTGCCCATTGAAGAGTACCAGGCAGGCACGCGTTTGCCCAGCAGCAACGCTTACTTCTACGTCAAGCGCTTCTACACCACGCTTTGGGTGGAAGGAGGTGATCCCCAGTTGCAAGGGGTTTCCGTGGTGCGGGACCCTGCCCTTGAAGGCGATTTCAAGGACAATTTCAATGGGAAAGACTATGGCAAGTGCGAAATTCGATTTGATATTTATCAGTGGCGAGGCAAGGCCAACAAGAACGAGCGCTACAACGTCAAGTTGACGTGCGCCAAGAAGGATGCCGATAGCATTTGGACTTCGTTTGGCATCACCGACCTGAGTGCGTTTGAAGCCATCATGTTGGCCAATCCCAATTTGCCCATGCACGTGCATGCCAAGCTTTGGGAAACACCCAGCAAGAACCATTCGGGCAACGCACCCAACATGATCCGCATGAACGAATTTGTGGCCACCATGCGAGGCTACTACGTTTATGGCATTACGCGCATCGTGCCCGATTACAAGCGCTACATGGAGAGCGGGGCTTGCCTCAAGGTGTCGGATAAGTTTGTGCTGGAAGAGTTTACGCATTGGAATCAGACGAGCGCGGCTGGCAGGCGAACCGTTAAGCTTGCTCCTCCCGACACTGATGTGGATCGCATTCGCCGCAACCCACTCAATGTGCTGGGTGACAAGGGCGTGGTCACTGCGCTGGGCAATGGGCAACTCACAAACCCCACGGATTTGGCCAGCGCGCCGCTTTACATTGCCTACGCAGGAGATGTTACTGCGCTTTTCGCTGGCAAGCACCAGTTTTACGTGCTGATTAGCCAAGTGTTGAGCGATGAGCATACTGCTGCTTTCACTGGACCCAACGCACCCGACGCAGATCAACTGCTGGTGGATTTGCGCAAGGTTGCCAAGGATGCCAACAAGAAGTTTTACTACTGGATATTTGCGCTGCTCAAGGACGCGAAAAAGGCCAATCCCAGGCCCAGGCCTCAACCCATGGCAGTGGTCAAGCCCGAGGATGCTGAGGAAAAGACCAAGCGCCCACGTCCCGAAGAGGAAATTGCAGCGCATGTGGCTGCCCTCACTCGTGATGACGGTAACCAATCTCCCGTCAAAAAGCAGCAACTTGGCGGCAGCGACGAAGATGAAGAAGAAGGCACTGGAGAGGGAAGTAATCAATAAAGGGAAAAATGGAAAAGTGGGTCAGGCAATTAGCTGCTTTCCTATGGCTTCCTGCAGATGTGCTTCACCAGCATATCCTACCGCGTTGCGGTGGCACGCCAAGAGAGTTGCTACAAAACTTGCGCACGTTTGGCCTAGGCTTGCGCACGCTCAATAGGCAACACCGTGACGCTGTTGACAAATGCATACCCTTTTGGGTGGAGATTATCCCCTTTGATTGGCTCATACAGTACCGAATGCACTGGTCAGAAACCGCTCAATTGACAGAGGATTCGGTTTGCGCATTTGTCCTGGGGCGAGCGCGCGAACATCGGGAGTATTGGTGGAGAAAGGAAGAACTTCTCATTAACAATCAATTGTCCACGATTGAGTCAACAATTAGCAATGCCGTGCGTGACATTGCTTTTCAAGAGAAAAAAAGGGTGGAACTTCAAGCAAGGCTCAGGAAAATGAAGTTTTGTTGATTTTTTTATTTCTTCACAATGGTCAATTCCCACTTCCACCCTGGCGGAGGCGTTGGCAGCGGTGCCGCTGTGGGTGGCAGTTGCATATGAGCTTCTCCGCCATCAATCTTGATGACGACTGTTTTTGCCACTGGCAACACATATTCAACCGCTGGCTTCGCAGCAGCAGGAGGAGGAGAAACGGGAGCGGTAGCAGATCTGCGTTGCAGCAAACGTTGCACAAAGACTTGCGTGCCGAGCTTGCTGGCAGAGCTCATCATGGGGGCGATAACGTCAAAGATGAGACGATTGACAAAATCATCGGTGCTTTTGATGCCAACTCGTATCTGAGGCCAATTAATGATGACGCGACCATCTTCGCTTACAGAGCAACGCAGCGGCACATTGGGAGCGTCTTTGACCACAATCTCGGTGAAAACCTCTTTGAGAAGGGCTGCCATTTCAGTGTCAATGACCTTGGCATTTGAGGATTGCAAGAGAGCATCACGGCAAAACGCAACTTCATCCCAAGCGCGCTTATAACCATGGACGTGTTTGCCATAGATGACAGGGCGCGCGCGAATCGGCACGATAACGCAAATTGAGACAAAGCGCTTTTGGATGCCAGTGATTTCCGCTGCAAACACTGGATGAGCTCCAGGTGGGTTGCGCAAGCAAAACATACGACAGAGCCTCGAACGCGCAGCATCACTGAGTAGCGGGAGAATCTTGAGTTCAGTCCAGTCTGCTGCAGCCACTTCTTCTTGAGCGAGAGGTCCCGGGAACACAATTTCCTTGTAGAAACACTCTGAAAGCCCATCTCCATCGGATGCCGTGCTCAGATGGTGACTCCAAACGGCAGCCACAGCCTCGGTCATCTCTGGATCTGATACCATGTCTCGACTGCGGGGCACACGAATGAAGAGATCGTAGCCCCAGCGCATGCTGGCTGGCGTGTAAGTGGTAATCTTAAAATGGGAAACGTAAAGTGTTCCGCGCATCTTGGGATCGACCAGAATGGTGCCCTTGTCAGTCTTATCGCGTCTGTTGCGGATGTAAGACTGAGGGATGAGGAACTGAAAAACATCCACGTCCATGGGTTGGCTGTAAGCCTTGATTATTTGTCCGTCGAATGCTTCGTAGTCCTCCAATGGGTAATCAATGACCATTTCGAATCGAGGAGTAAACTGAATGGGTCGTGGTGCCGGATTGCTGGCTTTCCAATAGGCACACTTATCCCCAGGCTTGATGAAAAATCTCCAATGCTGCTGGACAGCAATTTTGCCCTCCTCAATGGCACAGTTCGTCTCAGCAGCCAGTCCGTTTTGTAGGAATGTCACCAACGCATGTTTGAGTCCTTCCCCGTACTGGCCAATTTGATTTTCCAATTCGCGCTTTTCGCTACCAGAGAAAGCCAGAAAGTCTGTGGCGTCTTTCACGACAACTCCGTAACTGATGACACGAACCTGCCCAATGCGCACCTTGGGACCGACTTTTCGTGCATATTCTCCAGCGAAATACTGGGAGCGTTTCGCTTGACCAGTGGCCTCATGACGATGAATAATCTCACCCAATTTGAACTTGTTGTTGTGAAATATTGTCACGTGTTCCACTGCACCATCCTTGGACTTGCGCTCTCCACTGGTGACATGCACGCCATCAAAACTCGGCTTTTTGGGGGTGGCGCCATTGGCAAGCGCTGCCTGGTCAATGGCGTTTTGAAACACCTCCTTAAGGGCATTTGGAACGGTCATGTCACCTGCACCGGTGCGCGTAATATTGAGAGATGTGCCATTGCCTCCAGTATTCTTGACCTTTTCACTGGCATACACACGGCGATGATCCACATTAATGGGAGGCGCGGGTGGCAGCTTGTCCACAATGGCCAGGCGAGCATCGCTGCTGACATATACCTCATCTTCCTCTTCTGACATCACCGCCGCCGCTACTCTCCTTTTTCTGCTGCTGCTGTTTGAATGCTTCTTTGGGGGCGTAATCACAAAAGGTTCCTCCTCAGCGTTGCGCTTTGACTTCCTTTTCGTTGAACGAGATCCTTTTGGTGCCATTCGCGGCGTTAATGGGTCCTGATCATCAATAAGAGGAGGAGGATTCCAACCTTCATCATCATCCTCGAGCTCTTCAAGCTCCTCAAGCTCCTCGAGTTCCTCCATCTTTTTTTTTCTGACCCTTTGAGTCACTTGGAAAAATCGGTGTAATAACAAGTCACGAGTTGAAACGATATCAGCATTTCCCATTGAAATGACTCAACCACTCAGACGATGATGATGGAAACCGTAGACTTGAGCCCCAAGGAAAGCGCTGATCAATTGCAGGGACTCTATGAAGGTCTAGTGGACGTTGTGGCTGCAACGCTCAAGAATGGAGATAACCCAGGTGTTCGCGTCCGTCCCTACGCGCACGGTGTGAGTGGACGAACGCACTGGACCATTGGCATTGATGGACTGCTTACGGGGCCCAACATGGATTTTGTCACAGCCTTGAATGCACTGCACAAGGATGCCTTTTTTCGCGATGAAAAGGGACCCAACGGACAATCTCTTGGGTTCAAAGTGCATTTACCCATCCCAAAGACACGACAAGTGCCCATTGCTCGAGGAGGAGGAGGAGGAGGAGGAAAAAGGTTTGCGAAACGTCGATATGATTCGCGTTTTCATCCGCATCCTACTCCTCCTCCTCCTACCATTGAATGGGTAGGACTTCTCTGGTGCATTACAAGTGCAGTGGGAGGCCTGCTGTACTATCGTGTGCAAGCTGGTCTTTATTAAAAAAACTTTCATTCTTTGATCCATTCAGAAACACCATCGAGTGGTTCAAGTGGTATACACCATCCATGCAAATAATAACCAGGTCTCGCCTTCCATGATGGATAACCCCCGAGGGTCCATAAAATTACATCATTGTGTAGAAAATTGAAAATGGTTTGTTTGCCAGACTCTAAGATGCAGATGTGCCGTGGCGCTGTGTTGCTACGATACCAATGATCACCCTCATAATCATCGCGAAACGCCGTCCAATCGTGAGTGTGGATGAAACCAGTGATGTACCCGCCAAGAGAAAAAGTAAATTCCCAAGTCCACAGGTGAAAACGCTTCCAATCGCGCACCTGAAACTTGGCCGTTCGATTCAAATGATCAAAAGGCCAAACTTTGATCAAGTCCTGATCCCATATCCAAGAGAGCATCTGACCAGTGCTTGCAGTGATGCGTGCAGGCATATCAAGAGGCCAGTGATCAAAAAAGGGATCAAAAGCATAAGAGGCTTGAATGGAAACAGTCTCATCCCACTTCATAGGTTTTGAAAGAGCACGCAACTTGCTGCAAACAATGGATTTGATGAAGCAAGAATCAGAGAGCCGCGGTTGAATGAGTGCTTGGAGTGCCTTGCAGGAACGTATCAGAGCATTCATGCTAAGATAGCAAAACCTAAGCACGTAATACTTGAGGTTCTTATCATCATGCTTAATGAGAAGCCGCGTAAGCAGCGAATCCTCCATTTTTCTTTGACCCACTGAGTGAAAAATATTTAGATGGAGGGTTTTAATGTTATAGCGCAGAAGAGAAGACTCTGCAAGCCGAGCTCCGCAAAACGTACCAAGCTAGAGATTGAAGCTGGCATCGATCAAAATGCATACAACGCATGGGGAAAGACTCCCCTCATGGTTTTTGCTCAACGCGGCAACATTGAAATGGTGACCTTGTTACTTTGCCATGGGGCCAATGTGTGCATGCCTTCGATGATTCCAGGACGTGATGCACTTTGGTATGCCATTGTATATCGGAATAAGGAGTGTGCTTTGGCTTTGCTCAGGGCCGGTGCTTCTTTTGCACGCTGGCGCCTATGTCGCAGCGATTCGCACTCTTTCTCAGTCCCAGTGGAAATCAAAAAAGGCGTTTTGCGCTGTCGTCAAGCAGTGTTAGCCATTTTGAGTCGACGCTTAGTGTTGCACCCATGGTTGTTGAAGGATTTGACTCGTTTGGTAGCACGCGCACTTTGGTCCATGCGCTATCATGATGAGTGGCATCGACTAAAAATATGAGTCACAAGGGGTTTGAATATTTTCTGGCTACATGGATGCCACCAGAGGCCAAGACTCGAGAAGCAACTAAGCAAGTGATTGCAGCTGGCAATCGGTTTGATTCCTACGGATGGGGATGGACACCACTCATATTTTACGCGAGACATGGTGACATTGACATGGTGACATGGTTGCTTGACCATGGAGCCAACGCGAACACGCCATTGAGGGGCCATATACGTGATCCTCTTTGGTTTGCGCTTGTAGAGTGCAACATCCTTTGCGCCCTTGCCCTACTACGGGCTGGGGCGACTTCTTTACAGCGCCTGGCTTGCTCTGGCCAATTGAGTTGCCGAATGGGGATTGAGCTAGTCAAACAACATGTTGCGCCTTGTCGTAGCGCAGCGCTTGCCCTCTTGAGTCCACGCCTGATTCGGCGCCTAGGACTACCCAGGGATGTGGCGCACTTGATAGCGCACAGGATTTGGCGCACGCGTTATTCGGAGGAGTGGTGCAAATAAAAACCCTCCATTTTTTTTTGACCCACTGAGTGAAAATCTTTATATGATGTATTTCTCAGTGTGTAATGATATTTACTGCTTGCGCTCATGGATCTACGCTTGGAAGCTGCCAATGTGGCAGATTCAGTGCTGGAAAAGCTAGAACAACCTGTGGCACCAGCAGATGTCCCATCTGTGCGCGCAGTGATCATGGAATGTGCATTGTTTGAGAATCCGATGCCAGATCTTAAATTTGGTGTTCACAGCGTGGGAAGCTATTACAACGTCACTGTGCAAGGATATCGCAACCTCTTTGACATGATACGATTTGTAAATACCATGGCTGGTAATCACAGAAGCATTGACATGTCCAACGTTACACACTGCTACTTGCAAAATAGCGACACAACCTATTGGATTGTCATTCAAATCGCCAAGATTGATTTGCATGTGGCAACCAGCAGCACCAGCAGTTCGTATCGCAGCAGCGCAAAACCCATTTATTCTTCAAGGACACCACTTGTGAAGAGGACTGAATAAAACGCGCATTTCACTCATCGCTGCTACCATCTTGCTCATTTCTGCACACCTCACAGATGCCATCGCGTCCCTCATGAGCCAGGCAAAAGATCTTGTGACAGGTGCGGCACTCTTGATGGTGTAAAAGCGGTGGTTCCCGACAAAAGGCGCAAAACAGGGGAGCCACCGGACAAAAGTCACAGGCATCTGCGTAATCCACAAGGCGTCCACATCTTGTGGTTGCACATTTAAAATACCCCACAAGTGGGCCATCCCCGCACAGGCATTGTTCTGGCCTGTTGAGCACCAGTCGCTCCAGGTACTCTATGTAACGCTGTTGCTGCCCCTGCAGTTCAGACACGAATGTTATGGCCAGTTGTTCGCCCAGGTCTCTGGCCCTCTTCATTGTCCACACGCATTGAACTCACATTTTGCGCACAAATAAGTGGAATATCCAGCATGAGATGGGCAAAACATGCGCTCGCAAGCGTCGCACTCGTTATAATTGGGTCGCTCTGGATCACAAACGATGCACACGTGAATGCTGTTCTCGCAGAAATCACAAATGTGTGCATAATCAACTAGGCGCCTGCACCCTATGGTCTCACAATATGCGAAATGAGACTCTGCGTGAAGCTTGATGAGTTCTTCCAAATCCTTGGCGTAACGCATTTCTCCCACCACTGCCTTGCATAGGGCCTGCGCCAAATTATCCGGCCCTTTCATGAGTAGCGTCGAGGCTGGAATATTAGCCGGTTCATTTGCAGGATGCATGCTGTTAACCATTATATTTGCCGCTCTCCTCTTTGGTATGTTTCCAGCACTCTCATGTCCATCATGCAGCAGCAATGGGGAACATAGAGGCGGCGGCGGCGTTTATGATGATGATTGGACATGCTGCATCGCGTGTGAATGGTGTTGTGCGCGTTATTGCAGTTGCTGTAGACCCAAACGACTGCGCAAGATGCTACTAGAGGACATCGAGGAACTGAACAAGGCAGAGCACGAGGCTGAAGAGGCAGAGATGAAGGCAAAGAAGGAGAAGGAGAAGGAGAAGGAAGAGGCAGAGATGAAAGCAAAGGCTAAATAAAAATAGAGAGATTTCCTTCACTTTTATTCATCATGGAGGGTCTCCAAAATAAGCGCACTCGTGTGGATGACACGGACCAGAAAGATGGCAGTGACGTCATTATTCTATTGGACGAGAGTGGGTCGATGGAAGATCAAGAACAAAGTATCATTCCTGCTGTACAGCAAGCACTTTGCTCTTTAGCACGCATGGTCCCCTCACCCAATGAGCTGAGCGTCAAAGTCTTTTGCTTTGCGGATGAGATGCGCCTCGTTTGCGATAACACATTGGGAGCCATTGATGAAATGAGAATGCTCACAAAGGAAGGCGTCGCATATTCACCGCATGGAACCACCTCGCTTTACGATGCCATACTGGAAGGACTAGAGCATTGTGCATCGCATGCCACCTTGCTAGTGGCCACTGATGGGGAAAACACCACGGGTCATCACACACAAGAAACTGCACGCAAAGCGCTGGCCAAGGCTCAGCAAGGACCCAGACGCATCAAGGTCATATGGCTGGCAGAAGGGAGCGGCGCCGCATTGGAGGGGAAAGCCCTAGGCTTGGACGTGCGCACCGATTGCGAGCACATGTCTCTGTCTCAAGCGCTGGCCGCCCCAGAGATACATGCCCAACTCTCCCAGTCAGTGGCCATGGAATGAAAAACTCACAAGATAGTACACCATTCATTGCTTCTTATTCTCCACACTTCCTCTTGGCGGCGGCGTGTCTTCCATACTTGACGTGCAATAAGCACGGCAACATTCTTGTCCATGCCTCGCAAGCATAATGCGTTTAACACTGAGTTGCTCGCTTGCAATGCGTTGCTCCTGGCTTCTAAATACATACTCACCCATGGTGGACGTGCGGTCATGCTTGCAGCAATTCGAATGTCTTTTTCCAGCAGAATCTTTGCACATTGCTCATGACCAAAGGAATAAGCCAGCTCTAACAATAATACAAGCTCTGAATAGTTCACGTGGACGCTGGCATTATAAAGAAGCATTTCAAGTGTATGGATGTGATTACATCGTACGCAAACCCGCAAGTCTTTCCTCCAATTCACTGGCACGCCCCATTCGATAAACAGTCTAACTCGACGTGGATCATCCAGTCCAATTTGTAGATGCTCTTTGATGCTTTTGTCGCCCCACCGACCATAAAATAGACGTGCAGCACGCAGCAATGGTTCATCTATTGCCCCTTGACGCGCTGGTCTGTGTGGTTCACTCACAAAGAGCTGGCGAAATTCGACTGCCATCTTTTTCATAACCCTCAATTTGACGCAAAGGGTCAAAAAAATGAGTGACATTATCATTCTCATTAGCACTGCTGGAGATGAAATCTTTCGAGTGCTCAAGCGTGATGTTGCTCCCTGTTCAGTGACGTTGCGCAATTTGATTGAGGAAATGAGCGGGGAAGATTCATTGATTAAGGGAGGAGGAGAGATGCAAGAGAAAGATGCCATTCCCCTTCCAAACATTACCGCTGCAACCTTTAAGAAGGTCATTGACTATTGCAAGGAGCATGCAACCGATAAGGCGGCAGTAGTGACAGAAGCTGGTGTCGCAAAGCCCGCAAGCCTTTCGGCGTACCAGGAGACCACATTTGATGCCGAATTCATTAAGGACATGACATTCAAGGACATTGAGCCCATTGTGGTGGCCGCCAACTACTTGGACATTCGCGGCCTGATTGATCTTTGCTCGCGTGCCATTGCCCGTGCCGTGCAGGGGAAAACGCCCAAAGAGGTCTTTGAGTATTTTGGGCAGGAGTACAAGGAACTTTCAGCTGATGAGCGCAAAAAGTACGAAGATGAGAATCCTTTTCTCAAGGGAGAATAAAGGATTGGGTATACAATACACAAAGAAAAAAATCTTTCCAAAAAAAAGGAAATGATGATGAATCCCACTTGCGTACGCTGTGGTGGGCGCGCTCATCGCGTATGTGGAGTGTGCGAATTTATAGCCTATTGCGGAGAGCGTTGTGCTTCTCTCGATTGGCCACTCCATCTAGAGGAAGAGCCACATGCATCAGCACCACACGCGCTGGACCTTGTGTGGGGGGATAATCTGTGGCTGGGTGGCATTACAGCACTCAACGAGTTGGATGCCCATAACATTGATGCTGTGCTTACAGTGATACAGCGCAATGATCGCAATGATCCTGCCTGGCTGACGCAACGCGTGGGCACCAAAAGGGCCTGGGTTTGGCTCAGTCATCATGATGATCCCTCAGAGGATATGAGTATGGACTTTGAGCGGGCCACGGATTTCATTGAGTTGCACTTGAGCAAGGGTCATAACGTGCTTGTGCACTGCCATGCAGGAATGTCTAGATCGGCAACCATGGTGGCTGCCTACTTATTGCGCTTTCATGCTGCAAAGTTTCCAACACCACAAAGTGCCATTGAGTGGTTGCAGCAGAAACGCGCCATTGTTGATCCCAACCCTGGATTTAGGCGACAGCTAGAGGGCTGGTCGAGACGACGATGGACAACCTCAAGTGGTGGTGTGGACTAGGTCCACAACCCGCCGCAGCCTCCGCCGTGAAATCTGGAGTGCATCCCATTGTGGCTCGTAACGCTGCGCAACAACAGAGTGCACGGGAATTGTTACAGGAACAGATTTCGGCACAGCGTCTCAACGTGGAAGTTGAACAGGAACAGCAGCAATTGGCTCGCCTAGAGGCTGTGAAATGCAAGGAACGTGGTCTCAAGGAAAAGTGGCTGTACTGGAAGCGCGATGAGGCAGAGGCCAAGGAACGCGAGACTGTATGGCAGGGAAAGCTTAGCTTTTCAGAGGATCAGCTTCGTATCCATGAGTCAGCCTCTAGCAACCTGCAACAAGCTCTGATTCTCAAAGATGGAAAACGCGAGCTAGACGCAACGATGACAGCCATGAATTCGTTGGATTTGCACGATACCATTGATGAGATGCGTGATCATGCCCAGGTGGTGGCCCAGCATGATGCTGTATTTAGCGAACGCTTGAGCGAACCTAGCACTACACAGAGACAAGCGGCTCTTGATTGGGATGATGAATGGGATGCTGAGCAGTCTCGGGCAGTGGCAGATCGTTTGCCAACTGCTGGAACAGGAGGAATCGCCACTGCTGCTGCTGCTGCAACACCAAGCAAGCCAGTTGAAGAAAAATGAAAAAAAAATCAATTTAATCTCAGAAACTTTGCAATGGCTGGCAAATACGCAGGGTGTGATGCTGCATGTCCATGGAGCGCGCCAGGTAGGATTACCTGAGTTTTCAAGCCCTTTGGCTGAGCATCCCAAGCTTCAAAGAGTGTGGTGCTCATGTGGGGCGGAACAATCTCATCGGAGCCGCTTGTAAGAAAAAGCACTGGCACTCCTCTATTCATCCAGCTTATGCGTGCACTGTTATTCCAGTGATTGAACAGTAACCATTGTGGCACGTGTTGAATGACATCAACCACTGATGTAAATGGATTTTCCAGGATGACGCCATTGATGATACCACACCATGAATTTGGATAAATTGCCATGACATAAGCTGTTCCAAGGGATGCACCCAGCAAGTAATTTTTCTTTGCACGCTCGAGTGTGGTGAGGAGAACCTCCTCAGCAAATGCAATATTCTCTGCCTCAGAGTGACCAAACCATCCTGGGTTCAGGCAATCTGGATATTCTACGGCTTTCACACTGCAATTGCATATGGCATACAGTTGCCCAATGCGCCAGTAATCAGAGGCAACGCGTAGGCCATTCCCATGAAAGTAGTAAATGACACGCTCAGTCCCTGGACGTTCAAATGTGATGAGCCTACCATTTAGAATGGGCACCTCCTCTGCAGCAGGCAATCCATAGGCTGAAGTGGGCAGTGATGCGCTGCCATTACCACCACAATGGTAGATGATGCGGTTTTGAAAGATGTAGAGCAGCAGCAATAGCACATGCACCGTTAGTATCAACCAGTTAATGGCCCTCATTTTCGCGGAAAATAACAATTCAATCTATTAGGACCCTTTTCATAAAGCCAATTTGAATGAATTGCAATCATGACCGAGAAATGCAGTTTTTGTGGTGATACTGCTGATCCAGCAGTTGCATTTCGCCATCGTACATGTGGCCACGTCAGTCATGCTCGATGCATGAATGCCCCTGGTGTGAAGCGTGATCTCTTCAATTGTGCGCGTGTGGCTTGTGGTGGAACAGTGATTGAGAAATCATCAATTAGCGTTGGAATCGATGAAGAGCCCAGGCCACAAGAAGTGCGCGATTATGTGCTCAATCCTGGGCCGCATCAAGAACGCAGCGGGACATCCACGACCACTTGGGTGGCCAGCAAATTGGGTCTCAGCAAGGAAGCGCCACTGGAACAGTCTCAAGATCCCTATGTGTTGCTGCAAAATCAAGTGCCCATCAAGACAATGATTATGCGCAACAAAGTGGGGTTGCAACACATTTGCAAGGCTGGCGTGACACTGGGTGATTTCTTGCAATGTGGCTACACACTGAGGGATTTGGTGGAGTTCAAAGACATTTCGGGGAGCAAGGGAAAACAACGTGCCCTGCAAGCATTGGCTATTGGTTTGAGGGCCAATGCTAATCAATTTCGTGACTATGCCGATGCATTTCCCATTGAAGGAGTGCGACACATTACTGGAATGGATGCAAATGCCATTTGCGAATACTTTGGCCTCTCTTTCCCCCATGCACTCGCCCCCCTGCAATGTCAGTTGGATGCTGCATGGCGTGCTGGAGACGTGCTCAAGCTTGGACTTACCATTGATAACCTCTGTGACTTTGGCTTGCAAACCACTGCTCAATACGATGTGCTTACTGATGGTCTTTCTGAAGTATCGCGTGAAGAGGTAGACAGACGTTTGGGCGTTACTCAGCGACATCGCTCCGCTTGGGCCAAGGCAGATGCCATTATTTTGGAACAACTGAATCCCACTCCCATTCCCACAGTGATCAGAGAGTCCCCCGTGATACGCGCACCCCAACAGACAGTGGAGCAGCAGCAGCAGCAAACTATTGCTCTTCCTCCTCCTGTTATCCATCATCATGTGCCTCAGGCGGCGGCAGCAGTAGCATCATCAAAGTCTCGTGTGACTGCGCCGATTGGCTATGAGCAAAAGGCTCAGCAACGGGCCAAGCTGCATGGATTTTTGGGATGAGACTTTGCAAGTAAAAATGATAAAAATAGGAGTGTATGTGAGAGGGAGGAGAATGGATGAAAATAACGTACATCTCCCGTCGGGTCGAATTGTGAGCAAGCATGGCGATCCTTTGCCCAATGGAGATTTGGTTGTACTGTTCCATGATACCAATGCGTATGAGGTTGTAAAACCTGATACAATTGGTTCATCGTCATCATTGATGCACATTTATCTTGCTGCGTTGATGGGTGAGAACGAGGACATGGGCGAAAGTGCTAGCCTCATTGGCATGAATGTGCGTGTGCTGAAGCGCGGCCGTGAAGATGTTGTTGGAGAGGTTGTGGATGTGGATGCGCATAAGAAACAAGTGAGTGTTGAGATTTCCGGTGAAGGCATTGTCCAGCTGGATGCAGCTGATGTATACGTGGATTTTACTCAAAATCTACCCGTCGATCTGCTAAAGTACATTTTCAAGTGCATCAATTATCCCATTGCAACAATGGGTAGGCTCACGCGCACCAACAAACAACTCAAGGCCAAAATGAACCTACATGTTAGTTGCAAAGACACAAGATCAAGCAAACCGTTTGGAAGGCCAGGTAGTGCTTCGTTACTTGTCAAGTGAAGACATCTTCCACCCAAACCTTCAGCGCAAAAATGTGCTGGAAAGTGCAATCACTGCAAAGTTGGTGGCACACGATCAGCTTGGATACGTGCTGGCCTATGCGCACAGAACCGACAAAACCAGGGCAGGTTACGCCTACTTTCCAGTTGGCCAGGTTCCATCTTACTTTCGCAATTACGCTCTTCATACTGGGACGCATTACCCGGATGCCATAACCAGAACAGCGCAAGTTGCATTGAATCCATCTGGGGTTTTCTTGGAGGATAGGCTTTGGTTGCGAAACCCAAATGGAAGCTTAAACACAAAGGTGATGCCAAAGGTAATGCCATCCACTCACCACCTGATTGGGGCATACAATCGCAATGAGTTTCTTTTTGGTCGCACGCTCCCGGCAAATAGGAATGATGTCACTGTTCGGCTCCGAGTAGCGAATGGTGGCGTTCAAGAGTACCCTTATCCTATCGCGCTGCGTCCGATTTTACGCATCGACCCGCGCCTCTTACCCATTATTCACCAATGGGGGGCGCAGCCATGCATTCCATTCTGTTACAACCAAACAGAACCAGTAAAACCCGAAGGCATGCAACTGAAAGGTCATTTACTTAGAGTTCGACTCTTTGGTGATGCTGACGTGGATATTGTTTCTGGCTGCATTGCTTGTGGAGGAAACCAACCAACCATACAGGAAGTTGTGTCTGGTGCGCTTTTTTGCGATGAGGAGTGCCACCGCAGCTGGCATGAGGATGAAAAATAAAATAAAATTTAGAGGTCATCGGACCCGGGTCGACTGACCCGACTCAATACCAGGTCTGAGGAGAGGGTCGGCCATGAGATTGACGTCGAGGTCTGCGGAATGGGTTGAGGCTGTGATTCGTGCGGCGGCAAAACACCCTTTTGATCATTTGACCGGAGACGATATCACCGCGGCCAAGACGGCTGCCATGATAGAGGCCAACGACGCTTTGCGTCCCATTGCCAAAAAGGGCAAGGACTATGTGACGGTGGCGTCCTTCAAAAAACCGCTCAACAAACTGGTGGATGATTGGGTCAAGGATAACAAAGATTGGCGTTTTGCCAAAGTTTTGCATCTCATGCCCGATGCTGTCCGTGCCAGAAGGGCGCGCCAAGCAATGACCAAAAAGGCCATGGAAGAGGGAGCAGAGATGCAAAAGACCCAGTTGGATATTCCAGCGCGCCGCGCCGCCAAGCCCAAGCCCGCCAAGGGTGTTAAGCGCGCACGTAGCCCCGAGCCCGAGCCCGAGCCTGAGCCCGAGGTTGATTGTGACATTGAGGAGGCCAATGATAACTCATCATCATCTGTCGTTATCGAGGCACCTTCACCACCGCTCAAACACCGACAAGTGGCTGTGCTCAAGAGCGATGCCAAAGGCTTTAATGAGCAAATTAGGGAACGTCGCGAGCGTATGATTGCTGATCTCATGTCAAAGGTGGATGCGGAAATTACCAAAAACATTGAGATGGAAAATGAGAGAGCAATCATTACATTGCCATCGCTGGCCACGGTCAAGACAGACACGAAAACCGAATTCTTTAGGCAATTGCGCGCCAATTTTCCCAGCCAGCTCTGGTATGAGCGCATACAAAATGGAATTGCTGAATGGCTCAAAGTGCCACAAGAAGCCGCTCAAGTGCCAGATGCAATTTTCTATGAGTTGCGCATGAATCAATGAAAGAAAAAAAAATCAAACGGTCGGTTTTAATTGAGAAGAATGATGATAATGACCAGGCACTGTTTCATCGCCAATCACATAGCCCTGTTCAGTGATCATAAAATTGAAATCCGCATGGGCTTCCCAGAATCGCAATTCTTCATCATAACTTATGACACTAGTATGAGGCCAGATCGCGCAACGAAAACGATAAGACTCAGGAGCTTTCGCGGTGTACATGGTGCATTCATGCATGATGCTCGCAGGTAGAAAGGTCCATGCAGGAAAAGTAGGATTTGGCGCACCTGGTTCAGCATTCTCGGTAAACATCCAGCGACGTGATATGGCGAATTCGCCCAGTTGAGGGAACCAAAGAAAGATAATAAATTCACGACGCAAATTTGGTGCTACTTCAAGCACATTGTTCAGTGGTACAACAATGGCAAAATAGTCTTCCTCTCTGATCAGGAATACATCGTCACCGTCACGCTGAAACATCCAAGCTAAACGATTATTGCGTGATGGAAGTTTGGGTCGACAGGGCATTTTTGCTGGCCATGCATCAAAGCAAAGATTAAAGCGCGATGCAAACAATTCGATGATTTTCGGCGGCCACTCTCTGATACGAAGACGCAGTTCACGATCAATGCCATAGCACCAGCATTCCTCATGTGAGAGTAACCAATGCAGCGCTTTGCAGGTTTTTCTAAGTATGCTGAATGAGCGATAACAATAGCCCAAGACATGGCAGCGCAGATATTTTTCCACTGCTGGAGCAATGAGAGCCCCTAAAATGGAGAATTCAAAGGATGATGATGATGCATCGTCGTTTCCGGCCCTCTTCATTTCTTTAATAAATCTCAGCATGCTCTCTTCTGAAGCGATTCCATGGTCTTTGCTCAGTGTCATCCACGCATAGCATGGTGAGAATGACCATTTCATGGCCAAAGGGACGAGTCTCATCCAGATAGTGCTCATAAAGCGTGTCGGGGTCCGTGGCGCGTGGAGTATATGCGTCGTAGCCTACGATTTGCAACGCGTACCCACGCACGAGGAGGTCCAGCAGCTGAGACCATTGGGCGGGGCGAGTGCTGGAAATGAGTGTCTCCATTTGATGGCAATAAAAGTAGCGCGATTCCAGATAGGTATAATGACGCTCTTCGCCAGTGGGAGTTTCATGCACGCTGTACATGGGCTTGTTCACCTTGGCTTTGCCCACATAGTCTTTGTTGGCCTTTTTCAATTCTGCGCTTGCGTATTTGTGTCTGTGAGGAACTGGATCACCGTAGGCTTCCAAGCGTTTGGCGTAAAACACGGGGGCCGCCTTGAAATGAGCCCATTCCGCGGAGCGTGCGCACTCACAAACCACATCGATGAGCAGTTCGTTGGGGAAAACCTTGTTGAATTGATGATAGTTCTCGATGCTTTGTGCGTCAGGCAGTGAGGGTTGTCCATGACGAACGGGCCCTAGTTTCATGGGGGAAAGCGCAGAGAAATCAAACCCATATCCAAATCCGTGCCCATGTTTGTTGTTTGGAAAAATGGGCAAATGACCTGGGGCAGGCACAAAGGAATATTCGCGCAGCATACCAGCAAATGTGGCTGCCGTCACCAGGCGCGGCGCATGAGATGCCAAGCGTTGAGCGGCAAAAGTTGCTGCCTCTTCAATGCGTTGTGCCAGCACAGCTTCCCTAATTTCAGATGCTTTGGGGTTAAGCGGCAAATCGCTACGCTTTCCCTTTCGACTGTGAACACCACACAGCAATCGCTTGCTTCCATCTGTGGCGACATAGCGAGCCCATTCTCTGCATGGCTCTTTGCTCTTGCCATACTGAGCGCAGCATTTGAGTTCCCCAGCGTATAGAGGGGCTTGCATGTTGCGGGCGTTTGTCCACGGATATGACGAACCCTTATGGATTCATCAACTTTATGCATCGGGCTGTGATGTAAATGAAACCATTGAAGAACACCCTTATCATCCAGTTTGGGCAGCTGCGCGCATGGACTTTCCCAAAATGTTGGATGCTCTCCTATCGCTGGGCGCTAATCCTTATTACTGTCCTCGTGGTACCAGCGGTGACCATGGTACAGATGATTTTGAACCCCTTGAGGTAGCCGTTGCAACACATCACAAACACTGCATCATGGTGCTGCTCGATCATGGGGTGCGCTTGCGTGGCAACATACCGTACCTCACGCTTCCCATATGGACACCTCTTTTTGTGCATGCAAAGCGGAAAGCCCGTCATATTGCTCGAACCACTTGGTGTGCAGCAAGGAAGCGTTGTTTGCCTCGCTCAGTTTGCAAAATCATCTCGTCTCTAGTTTATGGCATGCGATTTGAACTTGATGAATGGTATGAGGTGGGAGAGTTACCAAAAGCGGCAGTCGTGGAGATGGTGGATGCTGCCGAGAAATATCACGATAAGTCAAACATTATCTCATTCTTCTGCAGCTCGGATTTTGAATATGATATTCCTGAGTTGCTGCATGAACTGGTGCTTGTACGTGGGTACGATCCCAACACGCAAAATGATAGTCCACTGCGCATGGCAGTGTGTTGTGGGAAACCAAGTATGCTACGGGCCCTCCTATGGATGGGAGCGAAAACGCACAAATCAGTGCTTTCCATAGCTTACTCACTGGATCATCGCCACTGCGCTGAAGTGCTTCTGGATGCTGGATATCACGAACTGCCAGCCCCTGAATGGGTGGAGCGCGAGTTTTTCCCGCGCATAGCGCGTGTGGTGCGCGCGGCTGTCACGCTGGCTGGCATTGCCAAAAGGCATGGGTTGCCACGTGATATGCGCCGCGAACTGGTGCGCCATGTGATGGAAAGGCGTTGGCATCAAGTGTGGCGCGATATGAAGGATGAGGAAAAACCTAAAAGCTGGAGCTGTGTGCTTCTTTATTTCCTCGCTCGCTTATGTGCAAAAACGTACCAAGCACTCCAACTTTGGGCCTCTCTCAACTCGGGCGCATTCAGAATCAGTTTCGCCACATCCCTGGGCAAGTTTGGGACACGTTCACGCAGCATTTTCCAAAGAGCAACGCGAGCTTGTAACCGTTGTCGCATGGCAACCACTCGATATTCAGCGTAGATGACCAATGGATCATTTGGTTTTAACACGGATGTGTTTGCACCAGCGTCAATGAGTAAGCGACCGCATTCATCACGCCATTTCACGCGTTCAGCGTTGAGGTAATCAGTCAATATATGAAGTGGGCGCGTCCGCTTACTAAGGACTTTCAATGGAGTGTGTCCTTCCTCATCGAGAACCTCCATATCAGCACCAGCTGCCAGTAGCAGCGAAATGATTTCAAGCCTCACTTCAGTAGTATCCGAGGATGCATTCGAAGCAACAGCGCGATGCAAAGGATACATCTTGCAGCGTTTCCTTTTCCTCCATGCAAGCGATGGATCTTTGAGTAGCAATGCCCTAATACATCCCACTGCATTGTAGGAAAGGGCCATTGACATCAGGCCAGGCAGATGCTCTGCAGGCTTTCTCGTAGCCCAATCCATAACTTCAGTCACACTATCATTTTCGAGTGACCCTCTCATTCGCTTTTTTTTGGAGAGAGATGTGGCGCTTATCATTGCACGCCTTGCATTTTGGAAGCGTCAAGCTTGGATGGCATGCTTGGAGATTGTATTAAATTCCATTGTCCTGCTCCAAGTCGTAGCACTCATCGCATATCCATTGATCACTATCACGACTTGGGCGTTGGCAACCCGCACATAATACGCGACCACATGTCCCGCAGCAGTGCATGCAGTCAATGCATAAAGTGCGTTCTCCTAAATGATGCGCGTTTTCACATCCCTTTTGTGGCCTTCTTTTTAAAGTATCATCACAGTCAATGCAATAAAAAGTGGTGGTGTTGTCATTGCTGGCCTTGACGTAGCGCCAAATCATGGGCAGCAAATCGCGTGGCAACCACGAAACACCGGATTCCTTCTTGCAAAAGCGCCAAATGGCAATAAACTGAAGCATTGCGTGCTGTTTGAAAATCCCCAGCGCCTCATTAGCACTAGCATATGTGGTGCGCAGCGCATACTCCTCCATGGATTCTCTTCTTGCATTGCGCTCATTAAGCAGCCAAGCCGCATTTTCCACAAGCAACTTGAAAATCTCAGGCCGTCCCATGAAACAATGCAGTAGAGGTGGAGAGCCGCGTTTTTCTGGAATGGGTTTCCACCATTCAATCTGATCCTCCTTGCATCTTGCCAGGGCTCGTTGCATATCAGCATCGTCTTCATACCACCAGTAGCACCTGGGCATCGTGGCCAAATGCCAGATGATTTCATGATACTTGTGACCCTTTTTCATGATGGAGGGTCAAGTCAAAAAACCCAAATCCATTGTGTATGGCATCTTTGCCTACTCGCCTGTGGTAGCAATCATTATGGACATGTTGCCCATCATTTCGCAAATGGCCATGTTTCGTGCCATGCCTGGGTTACGCGCACTGCTTCCAACATGGAACATGCACGAGCGCTTCACGCGAGAACTACTCAAGCTGATTGGCAAGATGTTGGAAGGGGCGAAAACCAGCATTACGGCTGCCCAGCTGTTGGCGCAAACCACACTTTATGACCAGCGAGCTCCCCTTTCAGGGAGTGTGGTGCTTTCAGCGCTGTTGGGCTCTCCATTTGTGCCTGGCGACCTGGATTACATTATGCGGCAAAATGGCACGCAACCTGGTCCAGCTCAAGTGACTGGCATCTCGCCAAGTTCGTACCAGC
>Ga0302280_1001257_pt1 | contig 21208 bp, 16 predicted proteins | sample III_Fen_E1_1_FD_198771 | JGI IMG/M metagenome (GOLD analysis project Ga0302280, IMG submission 198771) | Peat permafrost microbial communities from Stordalen Mire near Abisko, Sweden - III_Fen_E1_1 | ecosystem: Environmental > Terrestrial > Soil > Wetlands > Permafrost | place: Sweden: Abisko... | reverse complement strand
TTTAAATTCTTCTGTTAGTTCATCTGGAATATTTGGTATATATGGATACTCCTCAAAATCAGTATTAATCAAATGAATAGTATTGCATTTTTCACATTGATGCACAAATTTTAAATAATCTGTTGTTTTTGGATTATAATCATAATCTGTTTTGCATGTCACACAAGACATTAAATACAAATTTGAATTTGATCTTTTTTGTTTAAATTCTTCACAATTTGATTTATTTATATTTATTTTTACTATTTTATCTGTTTTATTCAATAATAAAGTGGACCAACACTTGTCACATGATTTATCTTCATTTTTAACATCTGATTGACATTCTGTACAAAATTTCATTTTAATATGTCTTATCCAAGTAGTACTATTCAATAAATTAAAATTTCATCTTTTTTATTATATAAAATTGAATATATTTGTGTATGGCATCTTAATTTATTTAAAGCATAATTATTACATACACTCATGTCAATCACAAAAAAATTTTATGATATTAGAGATAAAATAATCCCAAATGGTAATGTTAATGATTTTGAAAAATGGTTGTCTTGTAATGAAACAAATCTTGTAAAAACAGAATACATTTATATGATTGAAAGTTTTTATGGTGCAGCAATATCTTACAATAATACACAAATAATTGCTATCATTAATTTGTTTGTTAGAGAAAATAATATCATTGTTGATGAATCAAAAGTACTAGAACATATATATAATGCTGATTGTAGAGAAAGGTCCACAAAACATCCAAATCATGAAATAAATTTTTGTGATTTTAATGAAAAAATGTTAGAAAAATATTCAATGATGCATAAACATAAATTTAAATAAAATAATTTTAACATCCACTTAAATTCAATACTATGTGTATTGTTGAATTGGGTTCTACATTACATTTCAAAAAAGTATAATTATCATTTAAAACTTTTCCTTTGTAAATTAACTGTTGTTTTTCTTTTGGTATTTTCATGCGTTTTTCTATGTATTCTTTGAATTCACTCACAATAATATTTGGATGATAAATGCATTTCTTGGTTTGTCCATTTAAAGTTCTCATAATTATTGTATCTTTTGATAGTCCTTCAAATTTATCCAATACCACTCTATTTATTCTCCAAAATCTATTTAAATTTTTTGGCATAATACCATATTCATTTTCATAAATATTAATAATTTTTTTATGATCATTAATTCTATTCTCCATCAATGTTTCGACGTAAGACTCATAATCTATTATATGACCACATATTTTCATACACACACTTTTATAATTATCAGTATCCATGATATGTTGCTGCCATAAATCATCAATTGCAGTATTGTATAATGATTGCAAAATATTTGAATGAATATCTATATTTCCCACAAATTTTAATAATTTATAATACTCTTCCAAATGCATCAAAGTATATTTATGTTTCAGTGATTTTTGCAATATATAATTATAATTATATGATTCTTTGTCAAAATTATAACAAATATATGTTTCAATATTAGCATAAGCACTTTTATATAATATTGAAAATTCGAATTTTAAATTTTCTGGAATATTTATTATATAACATTGCTTGTTGAAATAATCAAGATTAATAAAATGTATCATGTTGCATTTTTGACATTGATGTATATTTTTAAAATTGCTATCTATTTCAGTAACATATGAAATATGTGAAAATATATATGAAAATTCATGTTTACATTCTGGACATTCAATACTATATCCAGCATATGTTTTTTTGAAACCAAGAATTCCTGATCTAAAATCACTTGTTAAATATGTTCCTTTATTATCTTCAAATAATTTTATTTTTGCATATTTATCAGTTTTATTCATTAGCCATATAGACCAACATTTTTCACATGATTTGTCTTGATCTTTAACATCTGTTTGACATTCAACACATATCTTCATTTGATATATCATATTTTAATATATTTTATTCAATATATTAATTTTTCATCTTTTTTAACATCCAGTGAGTCTTAATACCAAATGAATAGTTGATTCTTTCATAATATTATATTCATCAAGTGTACAATCATCACTCAAAGCCTTTCCATAGAATATTAATCTTTGTTGATCTGGTGGAATACCTTCTTTATCTTGAATGAGTCTTTTTAGTTCATACATCATCAATTCAGAAACGCACTCCACAGTTATCGTTTTACCTGTCAATGTTTTTACAAATATTTGAATCGAGTTCGATATTTTTCTTAACATTGAAATCCTATCATTATTCATTATCCAAAACTTTCTCACATATATCGGCATCATTCCATATTCTTCATCATATATTTTCAATATCTTTTTATGATCAATATATCTTTCTTCCAATGATTTATTTACATGTCCCAAAAAGTTATCTAAAGGTTGATCACATATTTTCACACATAATTCTGCATACTCTGTTGTTAATTTTCTGTGAATCTCCCATAAATCATTAATTCCAGTATTATGTAATCCAGTCAAAATGTCTGAATGTATTTCTTTCTTGACTAACACCTTCAATAATTTGTAATATTCCTCCAAATAATATAAAGTGAATCTATGAAATAATGATTCATTAGATACATATTTCTCTCTATCTTCACAATAATTTTTATGATACATGTACTTTTTAATGTTTGCATATGCATGTGGATATAAAATTTCAAAGTCTTCTTTGAATTCTTTTGGAATATCTGGTAAATAAGGCTTAATAAAGCCATCAACATTAATAAAATGTATCATATTGCACTCTGAATTTTCACATTGATGAATTTCTTTGAAACTACATCCTGTATAATCGATAGTAAATGCATTTGAACATCCAGGACAAGCTAATATCACATAATTATTTTCTAACTTTATAAAATTACATATATTATCTCTTTTTATATGTATATTCACATTATAATGGATATTTACGTCATTCATCTTCAAAGTAGACCAACAATTTGGACATGATTCTCTATCTTCATAAGTAGTTCTACATTCTGTGCATAAATTCATTTAATATATTTATATTATCTAAAGAGTCTCTTATACTTTATAAATCAACTTTTTTAACATCCTTTCATGCTCAACACCAAATGAAATACTGTATCTTTTTGTATATTATATTCTTCAAATCTACGATCATCATCCAATTGTTTCCCAGCAAATATCATTTTTTGTTGATCAGGTGGAATTCCTTCTTTGTCCTGAACATGTCGTTTCAATTCGTATATTGTAAAATCAGGATGAAAAAGTACATCTATTTGTCTACCAGTTAATGTTTTTACATAGGCAATTCCAGAATATTTTATATCTTTTTTTAACAATGCAACTCTACATTCATTTATTGTCCAAAACTTTCTCACTTTTATATCTATTTCACCATACTGCTTTTCATAATATCCAATAATCTTTTTGTGATTTGTATATCTTTCTTCCAATATTTTTAAATTAGAATTTGGTTCATAATCTATATTATGATTACATATCTTTGAACAAACTTCTTTGTAATTTTCTGTATTAATTACATGATATTTCCACAAATCATCAATTCCTGTATTATATAATCCTGTCAAAATGTCAGAATGAATATCTTGATTTCCCAAAAATTTCAATAATTTGTAATATTCTTCCAAATGATACAAAGTAAATTTATGTTTTAAAGATTCGTAAGATGGATAATCTGATCTATTCTCACACCAATTTTTATGATCCATGTATTTCCCAATATTATCATATGCATATTTGTACAAAAACTTAAATTTTTCTTTCAAATTTTCTGGAATGTCTGGTGAATATGATTTGTTATAACCATCAACATTAATAAAATGCACTAAATTACAATTTGTATTTTGACATTGAACTATTCCTTTGAAATCACAACCACCATAATTAATCAAAAATATTTTATTGCAAGCTAAACACGGTATTCTTCTTTTGCCACCTTTTCTTACATAATTATCAATATTGTCATAGTTCAAAATCAATTTCATATGATTGTTTTTGTTTGTATGATTAAATATTAAAAAAGACAAACAATTTGGACATGAATCATCTTCATTATTAATAGTAAATCCACACTCTGTGCAAAATTTCATTTTATTAATTTGTGGAAGTATCATGAACTATTCAAGCATTTCATAAATCAATTTTTTATGTCTTTATAAATTAATCAAATAATTCAGGATTTGGCTCATAATCTAATGTCCATAATACTTTTACTTCATCTTTCATTTCTCCAAAAGTATCTCTGTAACATTTCAATGTATAAATATATCTATTTATTCTCTCTCCAGAATTATCTTGATCCGCATTCTCTGGGTAATGATCTAAAAATTGACCTCCAATCATATTGCATGTCTCTCTGTAATTCTTTGTAAATAACAAGTGTTGATGCCATACCTGATCTACAATCACACTTGGAGACAATTTCATGGCTCCACCAAATTTACTCAATATCACCAACCATTTGTAATACTCTTCTAACAATAATTTTGCATATTTGTTTATATCTTCTTTTTCTATCTTTACCATTGTCATAATTACATTTTTAATGACTTTTTGGGATTCTGGATATATTTTCTCAAAATTCAACAATAAATTATCTGGAATAGCCATAATAATATACAATAAATAATGAATAAAGCATTCAAATAAATCAATTTTCATCTTTTTATCATTTCTAATATCTTTAAACAAGTTATTAGAAATGATAAATCAATTTTCATCTTTTTATCATTTCTAATATCTTTAAACAAGTTATTAGAAATGATAAATCAATTTTCATCTTTTTATCATTTCTAATATCTTGAAACAAGTTATTAGAAATGATAAATCAATTTTCATTTTTTCATCATTTCTAATATCTTGTCCAAAGATCCCACACTAAAACATATTTCAAATAGTTCTGCTGGTGTATATTTTGAATCTGGCAATAAAGATGGATCAACATTACATTTAAAATACATATCAATTAATTCTTTGCATACTTTTTGAGAGCATTTTCTAAAATGTATTTTTGTGTCTACTCTTCCAGGTCTCAGTAATGCTTTGTCTAACTTTTCTGGATAATTTGTGGATATGATGAGAATTCTGGAATGTTGTTCTAAAATACCATCTATTAAATTTAATACATAACTTAGAGTTAGATCATCAGTGTCACAATATTTTGAATTTTTATATTTATGTTCATCATCTTTATCAAACATTGAATATTTTTTTGAAAATTTGGAATATGGATTTGGAGGAGGTGAAGGAATATGTGAAGTCACTTTATTATCTCTATTCAATAAATCTCCCATACAATCTATGTCTTCAAATACAATTATCTTCTTATTGTTTGGAATATATTTTTCATTGATCATCTCATTCAAAAATATATTTTTTAATTCTGAACATTTCTTGATTTTTGACAAAGAAATCTCAATGACATGTCTTTTGGTATAATTTGCGATTGCCTTAATAGTTGATGTCTTGCCACAACCTGGTTCACCATGAAACAACAATCCAAATGTATATGGTATACCTAATCTCTTATACTCATCTGAATTATTCAAAAAATAATCTAATCTATTCATCAATAATTTTTTATCATCAAAAAATACATTATCAAATGTCTTATTTGATACAAAAGTATGTTCATCATATTTTGATTTATCTTCTTTATCATCACTTTTATGTTCGTTGTAACTAAAATAATACATGTTACCATCATTAAATTCCTTCAAATAATTATCATATTCCTTTGACCATTGTTCCACTTGTTTCTTTAATTGATTAAATGTTAATGTGTGTGATATCAATGTCAAATTATAATATTCAATTGTTGATTTTTCTGTTTTTTCATTAATTGTATCTTGTTTCACATTTATATCATCATTTATTTTTATTATTTCATTAGAATTTATAAAGAATGATGCAATATCAGCAAATTGTTTTTTTTCATATCTATATTTTGATTGTATTTGTTTACCACATTTAATATCTATATCACTAATTGCTAATTTATACATCACTGCTTTGTAATGATCTGGTAAACTCATTTCCTGTGTGTACCAAGAGTCTGGTGAAATAGTTACTACACCTCTAATCATATATTCAGATTTTGATTTTTTCAAAAAATCAAATAATGAACTACAATCCCATTTGATATATATAAATTTATTTAACATTCGTTGAGCTATAAATACCAAAACAATACTTAAAATAGCATCCAATATTGCATTACCTGTTCTCATGTTTGTTATAAAATTCATTTTTAAAGTTGACATTAAATTGTCCTGTGATACTGGATCCATTGATAATTTGTTATAGTATTACTTATTATTAATGTATTTTTTATTTCAACTTTTTGGAGGTAATTTGAGAGGCGATTTTATGCTATAAAAATCATTTTCCCATGTGTAAAATACCTAGTAAAATGAATTAAAATGTAATAAGTATCCAAAAGGTGGATTAGTTTGAGAAAACAAGTAAATATTTGTAAATATCAAATAAAAAAAATGACAACATTATTGGGCAAATAAATCATAAAAAATTGAAATCTAAATGGACTGAACAAAATAATAAATAACACACGAAAACAAACAATGCAATACATGAAATTCATACTATTCTTAATACCATTGATATTATTGGGTATATATAAACTAATAACATCAACGCATTTAAATTTAAACAATACACATCTTAGTATTGCATTATTCTCTATGATTACTGTTCTAATCAATCAAACATACTCATACATTATGGGTGGATTATCTTTTCTTTTCAGTAATGTATTTGTAAGTACATTGAATATAGATAGTGCAAATAAAGAATCGATTGATATTGTTGAATGGATAGAATATTACATGTCAAACAAATTAAATAATAATGAAATGTATTCAACAAATAGGCGAATTGAAGGAGCATCATCCAATAAAAAAATATGGTATGATGAAGAAAAATCTGATGGACTAATCCAAACAAAATTAATAGTTGGTGATTCGTATAGTTTGATGTGGGAAAAAGATTATATGTTACCAATACTAATAGAAAGACATAGTGATACTACTGTTACAGATTGGCGTGGTAGTTTAGCATCAATTAAATATATCAATATGTATGATTTCTTCCCAATGTTTGGCAAAAAAAGAAGCTGGGATCAAGTAATTGAAAAAACCAGAAATAAATACAAAAATGATTTTGAATTTTGTCAAAAAGTATATGAAAGTATGAGTTACTATTGGAATTTAAAAATACTCAAAAATAAATATAATCTCAAAAGTGGAATCTATGCTGTCACACCACAAATGAATAAAATAATTGAACATATAAAATATTTCTTGTCACCAGAATGTAAAAAACACTACAAAGAAAAAGGTTTTAATAATGCTTACAGAATGTGTATTCATGGACCACCTGGAACTGGGAAATCAAATATCATAACAAGAATTGCTGGAGAATTTAATCTACCATTGTATTATTTGTCATTGCCACTTGATGATGATGATTTAAAACAAATGATCAATCAAGTACAAAGAGGTATCATTGTTGTTGAAGAAATAGATAATTTCATTGCAGAAATAAATGATGTTTCACAAAAAGTAAATAAAGATATTATTAAAAATGACAATAATGAAAAAACTAATAAATGCCCATCACTTTCAACTTGGCATTATATTCTTGATTCTCTCACTGGATCTCAAGTAATAATATATATGACAACCAATAATTATGATCTTCTAAAAAATCTAAATCAAGGTTCCTTTCTAAGACCAGAAAGAATAGATTTTACTATATGTCTTGATGAATACATTAGCACTGATTTTATCAATGAGATCATCAATAAATATTTTGACACACAAGAAAATTATATAAATATAACAAATAAATTAATTAAAATAACACCTGCTGAAATAGTTAATATCATCAAAGAATCACATGAAGACAAAAATTTAATAATAAATACTCTCATCAATAGAGTAGAAACAAGCATAGATGATACCAATGATAATTATCCACATAATGAAATATTCAATTTTGTTCAAGATCTAATAAAATTAAATAATCTTAAAATGTCAGATAATTTCACCAATAAATTAATTGAGTCACTCAAAAAAAATAATATATCGACAATTGAAGATATCATAGTATTACTGAAAAATAAAGAACATGTCAAAAAAATGCTAAATTGTGATAAATTTAATATCATTGATGAAATAAATTTTAACACTATAATAGACAATTATAATAAAAAGGATTAGTTAATAATACATCCTCTTTGTTTCTTTTCTGCTTCCCTTAATTGAACAACACCTTTCTTTATACTTGCATTACTCTTCTCAATGTGTGTCTCAATGTCATCTATCACTTCTCCTTGGCCAATTGTCAATAAATGTACATCAACAAACATTTGCTTCAATTCCACCATTTGTTTTTCTATTTGTCTTATATCTCTTAATTTTTCTAAATTCATTTTATATCTCAATAAAGCCTCACTGTGCGCATTATGTTCCTGAATCATGAAATCTTGTTTAAAAAGATTATTATCTAACATATTATTTTGAAATTCTTCAATCTCCTCATTTGTCTTATTAGGATATTTCAATTTGATCTGATTTTTCACTTGTTGACTTGTATTTATTTTATATTTATTGCTAATCTTACTAAATACACTCATTACTTTTCTATAATTATTTTCAGTTTCAGCAAATTGTTCATTCAATATTTCTTTATCTATTTCTGAATTTACATGAATTATCATATCATTATATTCTTCAATGTCATTCTTCAATAATATTATTTTTGTTTGATTGTTTGTTAATTCATTAAAAAATATATTATTCTTCTTTTCAAAAATAACATTATTTGTCTCTGTAATTAAACTTTCATAAGCAGTATTTAACTTTTTATTATTATTTGATATTTCATTTAATGTGTTATTTATCTTTTTGAGAATATCATTGCATATATCCATATTTAATGATTTTAATATAAATAAATGTATGTTCAATAATTATAATTTTCATCTTTTTTCATAAAATAAATTTAATCTTGCTCATCCTTTTTATTATAATAATCCAATTTATCATTTGGTTTCCAATAACTTGCAAATCCTCTGATTGCCTCATTCAATCTTATCAATCCAGAAGTAATTGTTTGTTCACTATGATAATGACATAAATCCTTAATTGTATTTGTAATGTTATGTTCTTCTAATGCTTTTACAAAATGAAACTTTGCAACAATATCTGTATCACCCGGCAAAAGTCTGTTCATAATTTGTTTGATAATTTCATTTTCATCAATTTTCATTTTTTTGATCTTTGGTAACAATAATAACATGTTCAAAATTATATCACTATTTCTTCTCATTACATTATATATTTTAGTTGCCAATTCCTTAAATTGCACATAATATATACTATCCAATCCTCCAATTGCTCTTATCATTTCTGGTGTCACTCTCAATCCCGGATTATTAAACATTGGATCTTGTCCCATAATAAATCCATAATCAATATGAAATAATTTACCTGTTCTTGATATCATTATATTATCTAAATGTCTATCACCAATACCTAACGCATATGAAATAACACTGTATGCTGCAACACTCTTAATATAACTATCTCTAAACTTGCTAATCACAATATCACTATTTTTCTCCATCATATAATTCTGAATGTCATTCTTTAATCTAACTTCTATTTCATAAATTGTATCAGCATTTTGTACTATTTCGATTAATCCCTTATTTTCACCAATTGGCAATACATTATATGTTATCAATTCCAAATCAATCTTTTCTTCTTTCTTCACTATAATATTTACTAATCTAATGATATTCATAATTATTTGATCCTGTCTTACATTATCTCCTTTATACATTAATTTCAAAACTTCCTGACTATTTTGTATTTGACATGGTATAATTATAGGTTTTGTTGCACTATCTTTATATTTAATCTTTTCAATCATTATATTGGAAATTTTCTTTGTTGGATCAAGAGGACATGTTAAACCATTATTAGAATTTAATGATTTGTACATATCTTTATCTTTGATATCATCATATTTCAATCCATCATGACATAATGTTTGTCCAATATTTTTTATCATATCAATAAATGCATTTCCTTCAATCAATCTTGTGTATGATCTGCCATGTTCCCTTGATGAAAAATTATTCACTATCTTTTCAAATGCAATACCATAATTTCCAGACTTTTTAATATTTTGCGTATCAACATAATTCAATAATTCCAAATATAATGTATTCTGTAATATTGGACTTTTGCCACATCTCTTTGTCAACTCATCTGTCAATAATCCAGAATTATCAGTCTTTATATTGTAGACCAATAATGGTATATAACATGCAAGTTCACCATCACCACAATGTAATTGTTTAAATGTAAATTTCTTCAATAATTCATTTGTTTCCATTCTATTAAAACAATCAACAAGTAAATTCATTGCATCAACTGATGTCAATAATTTTTGACAATTTCTTGTACATCTCAATTCTTCACATCTAATCACCAATGAATTTTTTGATTCAAAAATATTTGTTGCCCTAATAACATCTTCATCTGTTTTGCAATTTCTCAATAATGCCAACATATATTTACTGTGACCATTGAAATATTTTGAATTTCTCCATAACATCTCTGTCTCATCCTCTGTATACTTCATAAATGGTAACTTTCTCTGAATATTCCTAAAAATTGTCAATGCTATGTTTGCTGCATATTTCCAAGATTCACATTTAGTACTTGCTTTGTGTAATTCTAATATGTCCAATTTCGCATAATGAAATGCCAATATTACCCTTCTGTATTTTCTTATTTTCTCTATTAAATCCTTACAATTTAAACAGACTCTCTTTTCTTCTGTCTTTTCCATTCTTAATGTATCATTCCAAGTCTTTACTTTTGATTCTTTTGGTAATAATTCCAATAATTGTTTTGGAATAACCTTTCTATATTTTGTACATGAATCACAAAAAATATTTGCACATAATCTACAATGATGTTTTCTGTTCCAATATGTAAATTTAATTTTACAATTAGTACATTGTTCCACTATTTCATCTGGTATCCATGTAGATGATATTTTTGCAATGTCTGAAATTAATCTATCTATATTATCTATTGTCCTATCCATCGCCATCATCGAATATGATAAAAAAGGAGTTTTATTATCTTGTTCAGTCATCTATTATTATCTGATATATTATTGTTTATAACTAAACATATTGTTCATTGCATTAAAATATCAACTTTTTTAACCATTTAAAAACATATCTCATTTATAATATAAAATGCAATATACAAGAGTCACACATTTTAATCAATACCTAAATAAATATCAATCAAATACAATGATCCCACAAAATGTATATCATTTAATAATTGTAGAATTACACAAAAGAAATATCCATAATTTTGATAAATTAACACATTTTATTATTGAAGATGTTCTCATGCACTTGGGTTTAATAGAATATACAGAATATACAATAGAAATACTATGCAATTTACATGATATTACAACATCGCCACTACATATAGGCCATGGGCCAATGCCTCTAATCAGTAGTCAAAATGTTAAAACAATACATATTCTGTTCCAACAAATACAAAATACATTCAATAATTTATTTCCCAACAAAAATTTCTTCACTAATAATTATGTTCTCTACAAATTATGTCAATTACTAAAATTAAAAAAAGTTATTGCCCATATTCCACTCCGCAATTTCAATACAATGAAACTTGCCAATAATGATAAAAGTTGGGAAAAAATATGTGCTGAATTAAATTGGCCATTAATTAAATCATAAAACATCAAAAATATTTAAATTTTATTTACACATTATTCACCACAATAAAACTAGATAGTATTAATAAGAATAATTACTATGCAATTTAACATAGTGTTACTTAAATTTACTGCATATATTTGCTTCTTATTAATACCATCTAGTGTACGCGCAGAAAGTACATAAGAGTTTTTAATCATAATATGATTAAAAGTAATCATATTATAAAAAAATTAAATCATCAATTGTTTAATAACAAATGTATTCCCATATTTCAATGTATTCTTATCAATTATCTTGTCTAACACTTGATTATCAATAATACTCAACATTTCTTTGTCAAATTCAAACATTTCAATATATTTATTAAAACTATCAATGACAAACTTTGATATTTTTTTATTTGAACATGTAGCAATCACTGTCACTGAATTATTTCTATTATCAGGTAAAGTCTTCAAAATGGCCTTCAATGCCTGAAACAATTTGTTGGAAAACATAACATTGTTCTCAAAACATGAATATTCTAAAAATATATCTATGTCATCTAATATTATTAAACTATTTTCCACGATATATGCATTTCTAAATGTTTCTAACAACAAATTTATCTTTTCCTGTTCACTAAATCCCATATAATCAATTGGTTTCATAGTCTTTGTATAATCTATTTTAACATCCAATGCAAATTTTGATGTTAAAACTGTTTTTCCTGATCCACTTGGCCCATATATCAATACATTGGTAAGTCTTCTTTTTGGTTTTACATAATTCAATAAATCCTGATATATACCACTGTAAATTTCTGTAATTATTACATGATCTGGCAAATTACTAATAATATTATTCATTGATGCTCCAAATACTGGAGTTATTTTTGTTAATGCTACCAAAAAATCATTTTGTTCAACAATAATATGTTCTTCATTTCCCTTTATCTGTATATTTCTTTTAATAGCATAACTAACCGCATTTTTCACTGTCACAGCTATTTCTGCTCCACTAAAATTTTGCGTTCTTGATGCCAAAAAATCTATATCTAAATCTTTTGATACTTTGCCATTAGTAATAATTTTCTTTGTATGAATCTTAAAAATTTCAACTCTTCCCTTAAAATCAGGTAAACCAATTTCAACATCTTTGTCCACTCTACCTGATCTCAACAATGCTTTATCCAATAAATATTTTTTATTTGTCATTATTATCAAGAAAATATTTGGTAACTCTTCAATACCATCAATTTTTGATAATAATTGATTCACTATGTTATCATTTATATTTCCCATTACTCCTGATCCATTTTTACCTCTCTCTTTACATATTGCATCCACTTCATCAATAATTATAACATGTAAATCAGCATTCTTCCCATTCGCCTTATAATCTTTTTCTGCATCTTCAAATAATTTTCTCACATTCTCTTCTGTTTTTCCCACTAAACCATGCAAAATCTCTGGGCCATTCACTATTTTTGGTGGAACATTCGGTGATATTAATCCAGATATATTTCTCGCTATCAAAGTCTTACCTGTGCCCGGTGGACCATGTAATAACATACCTTTTGCATGTTTAATGCCAAATTGTTCTATAATATTTTGTGATATTGCTCTTGTACTAAATGCCTCTGTGAATGCATCTTTTAATTTATCTGTATGACCACCAATACCCATATCTGTAAAATCAAAATTTGGATCAAAAAATTCCTTACTTAATATCTTTGAAGTCATTATATTAACCTCCAAATCAACACTCAATAATATTATTTCTGTTTTCTCATCCAAATATCCCGTTCCATCAACATTCACATCCAATAAAAATTGCTTGTTCTCCTTGTCTATTATATCCTCAAATATTAAAGTCTGATTTGGTGCAAAATAAAAATCTTTAAATGTCTCTTTAATACTCTTTATCAATATATCCTCATGCACAGAAACTCTTCCCCTTACAGTTTTTGGTGTTTTGAATTTTGACACGTTAAATTTTATCTTTCTTAAAACTTGTTTAATTGGTTCATGAATTTCTACATTTATTAAATCATTAAATGCATACACATTTTTTGTTCTCAATATTGCACTCATCGAAATTTGGCCTTGCGATATCTTGTCCTGAACTGGTATTGATTGATATATTGATTGTGATAATTTTAAATATACTGATTTTGGTATATCTTGATAATTATGAACCAATTGATTTTTCATTGAATATTTGTTATCAATTGGATTAATCACTATTAACATCTTTGACATATTTGTTATAATGATTTTATTATAATATATCATTTCAATGATTATATATTTCAACTTTTTCATAAAATAAAATTTAACAGCCAACCTTAGTATTATCACGTATCATGTCATAAATATCATAATTGTGCAAATTAGAATAATCAATAGATTTTATACCCAAATTATTCATACATGGAACAAATGAATACTCTTGCATCATATTAAATATCTCAAGGTTATTATTCATGCACACGTAATGTAATGGTGTATTTCCAAATTTGTCTTTTTCACATAACAAATATTTTTCACCTTGTAACATTATTTTTATTACAATGATATCTTCCATGATACATGCATAATGATAAATATTCATATCATATTTATCATTAATATTACAATTTTCACTTTCAAATGTCCAAATATAATCTGATATCATATTCTCATATATTGTGTTATTCTTCACATATATTTTTAGAATTTTCTGAAGAACACCAATATGAATAGAATCATTATATTTATTTTTCATGTCATTTTTTATCACTCTCAATTGCATCAAATCACCAATTATATATTCAACATCCAATTCACATTCATCATTGGAATCTAAACTATCTATCATATTTAAAATATCATCACAATTATCATTATTCTGTAAAATCAAATCCAATGGTTTCTTATCAGTATATTGGCAAATCACATTAACATCACTATTTCTACTCAATAATCTTACTGCTTCAATATTATTCAATTCACATGCATAATGCAATGGAGTTTTTCTAGATGGACTTAATCCCAAATCTGCATTATTCTCAAGCAACAACTTTAACACATCAATATTTTTGTTTCTGCAAGCATAATGTATTGGTCTATATCCATCAAAATCAAAAGAATTTATGTTTGCTCCATTTTCAAGTAAAATTTTGAGTGCATCTTCATTACTACTCAGAGATGCCCAATGAATAGGTAAAATAGTATTATAATGTATATAATTTGCATTATTATCTATTAAATATTTTATTATTTTAGTATTACCTCTTTTGCATGCATGATCCATTGGTGTCATATGGCAATTATCTCTAATGTTTATTTCACAATTTGCCTCCACAAGTAATTTCAAATATTCCAATTTGTTTTGTTTGCATACCACATGAATCAAATTTGTTTCCCATTCTCTCAATAATTGTATGGTATTGATATTTGCATTGTGTTTTATCAATAATTTAAATACTGCCATGTTATCATTGATATATGCATAATACAATGGAGTAAATATATCATATGTGTTATCATGATCATACTCTTCATGATTTTCTAAATACCACCCACTTAAAATACATTTTCTATCATTAATATTTATTCCTCTTTTTATCAAATTTTTTGCAACTGATGCATCTTTGTTTTTACATGCATAAAATATCAAATTGTGATCATTCATCTCTTTAATGGAAATATTATATTTTTCAATGTAATATTTCAAAGTTCCCACATTGCCACTTGTGCATATGTCTATTAAAGATGATATATTTTTATCTAATGTATGATCAATAACATGTTTCAAAATTTTATCATCTTTGCACTCAATGAAAAAATTTGGATCCAAATTGTATGAAAATAATTTGGGCAATTTCAATAAATTATCATATTTGGATGTTGCATTTGTTTTGTTTAGACTTGCATAATATTGTTTGAAATTTCCATAATTCTTTGGAATAACAGTTGATCTGATCTTTTTAGGGAATGTAAATTTGGTGAATAATTTCATATGTAAATGTATCATATTATATTGAAATGAATCATACAAATGATATATTTTTCAACTTTTTTTACATAAATTAATTATATTTTTAATGAGACCGGCAAATCTTCTGCAAAAATTATATATTTATATAAATCCAAATGAAGTTCTTTTAATTTATTTGATTTTTTCAGAAATGTATTGATGTTTGTCTTGCCAGAAAATTTCAAAAATTCAAGATTTGGAATTTGGAAATTCTCTATTGGATGATCAAAATCATTCCCTAAAATCAAATGAATCAAATTTGGAACCTGTAGGTTTTCAATTGATTGATTGAAATTATTCTCTAAAATCAAATGAGTTAAATTTGGAACATGTAAGTTTCCTATTGGTTGATTAAAGTAATATCCAAGTTCCAAATGAATCAAATTTGGAACCTGTAGGTTTTCAATTGGATGATTAAAGCAACGTCCAAGTTCCAAATGAATCAAATTTGGAACTTGAAAGTTTTCAATTGGATGAGTTGCACAAAATCCAAAAGTTAAATGAGTTAATTTTGGAACTTGTAAATGTTCAATTGGTTGATTGAATGAATTTCCAAAAACCAAATGTGTGAGATTTGGCATTTGTAAATTTTCCATTGGTTGATTGAAAAAATATCCAAGAGATAGATTAGTCAATTTTGGAACTTGTAAATTCTCTATTGGTTGATTGAAACATCCTTTAAAATTTAAATGTGTGAGATTTGGTGCTTGTAAATTCTCTATTGGTTGATTGAAACATCCGTTAAAATTTAAATGTGTGAGATTTGGTGCTTGTAAATTCTCTATTGGTTTATTAAAATTACACCCAAAAAAATTACACCCAAAAGTTAAGTGTGTGAGATTTGGTGCTTGTAAATTCTCTATTGGTTGATCGAACCATCCTTCAAAATTTAAATGTGTGAGATTTGGTACTTGTAAATTCTCTATTGGTTTATTAAAATTATACGCAAAAGTTAAGTGTGTGAGATTTGGTGCTTGTAAATTCTCTATTGGTTTATTAAAATTATACCCAAAAGTTAAATGTGTGAGATTTGGTGCTTGTAAATTCTCTATTGGTTGATTGAAATATTCTTTAAAATTTAAATGTGTGAGATTTGGTGCTTGTAAATTCTCTATTGGTTTATTAAAATTACATCCAAAAGTTAAATGTGTGAGATTTGGTGCTTGTAAATTTTCCATTGGTTGATTGAAATTACGTCCAAAAGTCAAATGTGTTAAATTTAAAAGTTGAAGATGTTTAATATCTTGATTAAAATTATTCCCAAAAGTTAAATGAGTCAAATTCTGGATATTAAGATTGTTTATTGATCGATTAAAAGTATTTTCAAAAATCAAATGAGTGATATTTTCAAAATGTATATATGTTTCAATATCTCTTATAATTAATAACTTACATTTATTAATTAAATTATGTACATTACTTACCATAACATTAATTTTTTTATCATTGTTTTTTATATTGTATTTTGTTGTTGAGTTTTGATATGTTGGATAATAATATGTTTTATCACAATATGATTGTATTTTATTATTCACATATTTGCATGTTAAAGACCAATTCAGTACATCATCTTTATTCATTTTCCCACATATTAAATGAATAATATTTTTTGATAGGTTCATATGTTTTTTGTATTTATGATAATTTGCATATTATCTTAATTATTCAACTTTTTTAAAAAGTAACAAATGTATTCATAAAATAATTTAATAGTGTGATATTTATAATAAACTAACTCTTGTATTGATTCTCTGTCTAATATCATCCAAAGAATCATCTCTCAATAATTCACCATCTTGATATACCGGTGTCAATAATCCACAATTTTCTGTTTCTTTGCACACATCATTTAATGTCTTGTAAGTATTATTTACATTCACCAAACTCAAATATCCCAAATGTGATTTCTTCTTTGAATCAGTAATTGGATCCTTCATTATAGAATATTCTGTGTCATTTACTTGAATTTTGGTTGCTTTAATTGCAAATCCCAAAGTATCTCTACTGTGATGTCTTAAAATACCACCCACACCAATAACCAAATTTGATGATGCATAATCCATACTCTTCAATCTATCCAATGTCTTTACATATCTTTCCAAATACATTCCATCACCATATATTAGTCCAACTTTTGGATTTAATTCTTTGTAACCTTTTTTATTAATAGTTGATCCAAACATTTCATCCAACAATCTAATGCATCCTTTACCTTCTGGGGACATTGGATCAGCATTTGGATCACCACAAATAATATATTCAGGATTACCAGAATCAGGTCTAATTATCACTTTACCATCTCTCTTTAATATATCACTTTTTAACTTGAGGGCAAACTCAGTCAATACATTCCAAATACTATAAGTATCAGATACAATTGATACTAGACCGGTTGGATATAACTTTAACATATGATTATATGCATCTAATTCTCTATCTCTACCAAAAGAACACATAACAGAATGTTCTGATGCTGGTACTGACATCATAATATCTTTAGTAGCATTATAATATCTTTTTGCGCCTCTATATGCTGGTACCGTATCAGATCCTTTAAAGCATGTTAAATGTGCAATTCCACTCAACAATGCTTCTTCTTCTGTTTTGCATCCTCTATAGCCAAAATCATGAACCATAAAATCTTTGAGTGGATATAATTCTTCACTGACTGTATCATTAAAATACTTTTCAACAATGTTTCTATATTGTAAACTGTGAGTTGCAACTGTTATTGGATCCCATATTTTCAATAACAAGGATTCAACAAATCCAACTGTCCAATAAAACTCTGGATCAGTATTTGTCATGGTCATCAATACATTGTTTGTGGGTATTATACTACCCTCTTCAACACTCTTAATTTTAATAGGTAAATATCCAAGTGTTGCCAAATCTCTCATTTTTCTGACAATATCTGGTGATGCTTCTGATTTCAAAATATCTTGTCTAGTTTCCAAAAATTCATCAACATTATCATGTGTAATTGGTCTTGTAAGATATTCTTTGATGATATATTGTAAACCAAAAAATAAAGTGTGATCAAAAGTTTTACTGCTTCTAGCTTGCAAATAAGAATATACTTTATTGCAACCTGGAACATACTGATCCATATGACCCATCTTATAAACATCTGTCAACAATAATAAATTATGATCTGCTTTTGAATGATACTGTTTTACATATTTTATCTTCCTGAATTTATTAAATTTACTCACTTTACTTAACATTTTTATTTAATCTTTTTATCATAATATATTCACTTTTCATTTTATATTTCAACTTTTTTGAATTGGTTACTTTATATACTTTTCGCAAGTGTGCCAGATAGTATGTATAAGATATAATTATATGCAATGAAAACATTAATGAAAATTATTGTGATTTTATGCATGTAATTATATCTTGTGATACTATCTAGTTTACCGCGAATATTTTTTTGAATTAGTTAATGGATATACTTTTCGCGAGCGCACTAGATAGTATATACAAGATATAATTATATGCAATGAAAACATTAATGAAAATTATTGTGATTTTATGCATGTAATTATATCTTGTGATACTATCTAGTTTACCGCGAATATTTTTTTGAATTGGTTGATGGATATACTTTTCGCGAGCACATTAGATAGTGTATAAAAGATATAATTATATGCAATGAAAACATTAATGAAAACTATTGTGATTTTATGCATATAATTATATCTTGTGATACTATCTAGTTTACCGCGAATATTTTTTTGAATTGGTTGATGGATATACTTTTCGCGAGCACACTAGATAGTATATAAAAGATATAATTATATGCAATGAAAACATTAATGAAAACTATTGTGATTTTATGCATGTAATTATATCTTGTGATACTATCCAGTTTCACCGCGACATATTTTTGAATTAGTCATTGCATATAATTATACTTTTCGCAAGTGTACTAGATAGTATATAAAAGATATAATTATATGCAATGAAAACATTAATGAAAACTATTGTGATTTTATGCATGTAATTATATCTTGTGACACTATCTGGTTTTACTGCGAATAATATTAAGAAGCATATTAAGAAGTATATTAAAAAAAGATGAAATTTTAAATTTAAGAATGATATATGATTGATAGGTTTAAATATAAGATGCCAAAGATATTGAATTTGACACATAATTTGAAATTTACTAAGAATCAAAATATAGTACACAAAGCATTTACTTTTCCAGGAAAAGAAGAACATGTAAAAATTGATTCAAAACAACAATTAAATAGGAATGATAGAATAATAATAGCTACTGCTGGTGGTGCATCAGATATATGGAGAACATTATTAGCAACAAATGCATTCAGGAGAGCACATTTTAATAATTTAGAATTATTTTGTCCATATATACCTTATGCGAGACAAGACAGATTGATGAATGAAGACCTTGAACCATTATCAATTGAAGTATTTGCTGATGTCATTAATTTACAGAAATACAATAAAGTTCATGTTTTAAATCCACATTCTGGGGTAGCCAGTGCATTAATTCATAATATTAACATTATGGATGAATTACCATTTATTTCAAAATGTTGGGAAAAAATTAAAAATATGTATACGAATGAAACACCTATAAAAATTGTATCACCTGATGCTGGAGCAGAAAAGAAAGTTGAAAAGATGGCTGAAAGATTAAATTTGAATAAGAAAGATATAATTAAAGCTTCTAAAGTAAGAAACTCTGATACACGTGAATTATCAGATTGTACTTTTATGGGAGATGTTCAAAATAGTATTTGTGTGATTTATGATGATATTATTGATGGAGGAGGAACTTTTATAAATTTAGCAAAAGAGTTAAAATCAAAAAAAGCTCATAAAGTATATTTAATAGTATCCCATGGAATATTCTCAAGAGGATATAATTTAAGTGGGCTTGATGGGGTATTCACAACAGACGCCTTTCATGATGCTAATGATAGTAAACATAATAGATTTATTGATGTTACCCACATTGAAGATTTCTGTAATATTGAAGAAATTTAAAATCATGTGAAAATATTGGACATTTGATGTGATTGTTAATATGTTAATTTATTTATTTAATAGATGTTTGATCATATTATATTGTCCAAAATACACCATGAATAATATATTAAAGTATGTATTTGAAGTGAATATTATTTATGAGTATTGGTGGACATTTAATATGATCATGAATAAAGTTAATTAAAAATAGTTTGAGTATTGGTTGATCACGAATGATACATTGAAATGTAATTATTTGAGTGAAAAATCATGAGTATTTGTGGACATAAGATATGATCATTGGTAAGTTAATTAAAAATATTTGAGGTATTTGATGATCATAAAATATGTCCTGTTTGAATCATGAATAATATATTAAAGATATATTTGATTGGTAATAGTTTGAGTGA